>PJEL010000431.1_pt1 | contig 49116 bp, 61 predicted proteins | sample 1853271 | NCBI WGS metagenome assembly PJEL01 (sample SAMN08108733, study PRJNA415343) | Invertebrate metagenome, whole genome shotgun sequencing project. | host: Globobulimina | place: Sweden: Gullmar Fjord | collected 2015-08
CATGATATCTACTTCAAAGAAGCGCTGCGGGCGCCGGAAACGGTCCCTGAAGTTGTCGAGCACCACGGGAGCGCCCTTGGCCTTCACCACGCCTTCACGCGGGCGCTTCGGGAGTTTCCGATGCACGTGAAGCTGAAGCACACTTCGGCAATCGAGGTGCCGTTTAGGAGTTTCTCATGAGAACCACGTTTATAGTCACGGGCACGCTGCGGAACGGGAGGCGATTCAAACTCCGGACCACAAACGGAATGCACGCCGCGGGCATCAATCTATGGCGCGGGAGTGTTTGGGCAGAAACACCGGATGGGAAGCGCCGCCTTTTGAAGCGAGTTTTTAACTAAAGGAACCTGGGGGAGCCGCCTTAGTCTCCCCCACCATTTTTTCGGTCAACCTGGGCGCCTCACGCCTCTGTGAGGCGCCGCCTTTCATGCAAGCGCCCGCGACCGGGCAAAGGTAGAACATGTTTTATTTCCGTTGTGAAAGCCGCGTCAATGGTGACCCTTTGGTCGTCGTCATTACCAGGGACAGCGCAAACAAGAAGACCGGCGATATGCTGCAGGTTTGGATCTTGCCACTTGAAAGCTGGCGAACGACTCTCTGCACTACCGGCAATTGTGGCAGCTGCCCGCGTGGCGCCCAAGATGATTACCGGTACCGCGACTTTGAATTGCGGAAGTGTTACGTGCAATGGCAAAGGGCGCCGCTCGCAATTCACCGCGCGTACCACCGCGGCGCCTACGAGATTTGGACCGGCAATGCGAAGCAACGAGAAGCGCTCGGTGGCGACGGGCGCCCGGTGCGGCTCGGTGCCTGCGGTGACCCCGGCGTGTTGCCTGCAAAGGTTCTGAGCCGGTTCATCGCGCAACTGGCGACAAAGAACGTCACTGGCTATACGCGGCGGTGGAAAGCGCGTGGCACGGTTTATCTTCGTTCAGTATGCATGGCCAGTTGCGACAGCGAACAAGAACAATTCGACGCAAGAAGCCTCGGATGGCGTACCTTCCGTGCACGCAGGAAAGCTGAGCGAATTCTGGTGTCCGAGCTGATGTGTCCGGCAAGCGAAGAAGGCGGGAGCCGCACCACGTGCGCGAAGTGTCTCGCGTGTGGCGGCGGCTACCGCGAGCTGTTGCTATCGCCCGACCGGGTCATAATCGAGCATTGAGACTGAGGCGAGCCGGCGCCCGCGGTGAGGCGACACCGCGGCGCCGCCGGCTTGCTGTCGAGGCCGCCGAGGCGGTCGAGCGCGGCCGCGGCCGCGAGAGGGCCGGGGCGGGGCATTAGGCCTGAGAGGTGCGGCGCCTGAGAGGTGCGGCCTGAGAGGTGCGGGTGTCTGCATCTGAGAGGTGCGGGCCCGGTTGGCTCACTGGGGTGAGGGCCCAGCTGAGAGGTGCGGGGAAGATAGTGGAGTGTTAAGAAGTGAAGACCTTACGCGACATGATTCTGATGGTGTTATCGCTCTATCTGTTTATGGCAGTGCTGCTTCTGATAGGTGCGTGTGGGTGTGTCCGACCGGACTACGGCACGGCTCCGGCAGAGCAACACAACTGGAACTCACCGGTACTTGTCGACGGCGAGAAGCCGTTCTACGGGATGCTCATGCCGCAAGACATGGGCAATGACGAATTGCTTCGTGAGTACCAGTACTACATGAACGGTGCGTCAGCGACCACGGTACCAGATACGGTGCGTGGCATACGCTTGACAGACGTCAGTCAGTATCGGGTATACTGTAGGGATAGGGCGCAGCTCCTCGAGAAGCACATGCGACGGAGGAACCTGCGGTGAAGAAAATGCAAAACGAAATCAGCCGCCTCTACCTGAAGGAAGACGACATGGTCCCCATGCAGATGCTCGGGTTTGTGCTCGTGCTCACTTTGGGGATCGTCATTCTATTTGGCATTCTCAATTGATAGAGCGCCGGGGTTAGTGCTGGAGTGTATCGATGGTCAACATCAGAGCGTCCCGGCTCGGAAACATGCGTAGCTTCAGTGCCGTGCCCGAGGGCCACGTGGTGGGAGTCACCTCGGGCGCGCCTTTCTATCAACCCAACAGCAGGAAGGAGACTGTCATGAAACTCATTGTACTGTGTGTCGCGCTGCTACTCATTGCCGGCTGTGCCTGGAGCGAGAAGGACTGGGAGTATTTCCTCAACTCATCTGCCGACGCTATGAACAAAACCAGCCACGATCTACACCATCAGCAACTGCAGTACGAGACTCAACAGTTACGTCAGAATCAACGGTAACCCTGTTTTTTAGGTCAAGGAGAACGCATGAAAGCATCTGAAATGATGGGCGCGGGATTAGGCATTCTCTCGCTCACGTATGGTCGCTCTGGCTCTGGCAAGAGCTACTGCTGGGGAAAATTGGACCCCACCAAGGGTGTCGCAATCTTGAGCGAGAAGAACTCGCTGCGCACCCTTCAGCGCGCGAACCCGAAGCAGTGGGGCGAGTTCGAGGTCGCTTGTCCCACCTCGGCTGGCGACTTCGAGAAAGCTGTCGACGTGGCCGTTGCGAACAATGGCGAATGGATCGTCGTCGACACCGTCACGTCGTACTACGATATGATCTGGCAGGAGTACCTGGAGAAGAACGAGCTGCCAGCTGACTACGTCGAGTACGCGATCTATCGCTACTGTCTCCATGTTTTCGAGGGGATGCTGCTGCGCCTGCTCAAGGCTGCTGACATGGGCTGTCACGTCTTCCTGATCAGTCACCAGAAGTGGCTCAAGGAGGGCGACGACAAGCGTTCTATCAGCTGGAGCGCACCAGATCTGCCGGGCGTGTTGCCCGAGCGGATCTCCCGCCGCCTTGACGTGGTCTGCCGCGCGGACTATCGTCTACTGGGCACCACGCAGCAGTGGCGCCTCTCGCTCCCTTCCGGGCGTGCAGCCGGTAAGGATCTCCTCGGGCTCTTCGATTCCGGGGAAACGATCGAGAACGATTTTAGGCATTTTCTTCCTTATGGCGGGGTGCAGCGGGATCACAAAGCTGACTCCACAGCGTCTACGTCCGCTGCCCCCGCCCTTCCTAAGAAGCGCGCCAAGCGTGCCAAGCGCGCGCCGAAGCCTTCGGCTACCGAGGCGGCCGTCGCTGAGGTCCAGGAGGCCGTCGACAAGTCGATCGTCCACGGTGAGGTCCCTGCCCCGCCGGAGGCGAAGCGACCCCTCCCGCCCGAAGTAGACTTCAGCGAGCCGGAGGTTACACCGGCAGGCGTTGTTGTCGCTCGGCAAAACCCCGAGCCGGAGGCCGCAGCGGAGCCCTCTCCGGAGGAGCACGCCGACGCCATCGAGGCAAAGGCTGAGGAGATCTTCCACTCTAAGGTCAAACCTGTCGAGCCGGAGGCTGAGAAGCAGCCCGTCAACGTGATCACCTCGGAGATCAAGCCACGTCACCTGAAGATTCTGGCCAAGTACACCGCAAAGGCCGCCAACTGGGACGAGGTGAAGATCGCCGACCAGTGTTTCAAGCAGTGGGGCAAGGCCGATCCTACGGAACTCACCAGTGAGCAGTTCGTTAAGCTGCTGGAACTCGTAAACGAAGACACCCCTTTCTAAGGAGCACCCATGCCAGTCATACCAAACCGCAAAGTCGAAGTCGAAGTTGACCCCTCACGCCGCTACAACAAGGAGAAGCTTCCCGCCGGTGAGTTTCTCTGCGTCATGACACCCTGGCCGTCGAAATTCATCGAGCACGCGCACCCCTTCAAGGAGGGGGCGCAGACGCAAAGCTGGCCGCTCCGGTTCGAAGAGTGCACCAAGGACGGCGCCCTCGGTCGCCAGATCACGCTCTGGGTCGAGTGCAAGCAGAACGGGTTTATTGCTGACTCTGAAGTAGGAGAGCTGCGCTGGCGCCCGCTGTCGGACGCGCTGGAGCTTGACGAGTCGGACGGGGTCGATACTGACGAGTTAGCCTGGAGCGCGGTGACCGTCATCGTCAAGTCGAAGAAGAAGGCGAACAAGGTCACGTCCTCGTGGATCGAGGACTTCAAGATTGCCTCCGAACGGGAAGTGCTCCTCGCTGGAGATTATCTCGCGGCTGCACACCCAGACGTGTAACGCGACAGAGGTGGGAGAAAAGGAAGGCCCCCTGGGAAACCAGGGGGCTTTTTTTATGCCTTACCGTTTTTCTTTGGCACCGTGTCAGCGACCCTGGCGATCTCTGTCTTTGAGGTGCTCTTGATGATCAAGAGAGCAATAGAGCCCACGATCGCAGCGATCGACGTGGCGATCCCCGCGGCGGCCTCAGTACTCACGCCGACGGCAGGGAGCCCGATCCGCGCTGCAGTGCCAGCGACCTCGCCGGCCGTTGTCGCGATCTCGTTCACCTCCTTCTCCGTCAGCGTACACCCCGCTACCAGGCCGATTGCGACCACGATTGCCAAAACGGTCAGAAACCGCTTCACCGCTCACCTCCATTTCCATTCCGGTCCAACTTGGTCTCGACTCTGGCAAGACGCTCCAGAATCTTGGTCAACTGCTCTTTGATGTCATCGCCCATCGCATGTACCTTCTCGTGGATATCCCCACCGTGTATCTTCTGTGAGCGACACTCGGTGAACTGCCGGCTCAACTCTTTCGTTTTCATCTCCAACCTCACGAACCAAGCAATCAGGCCGACCGCTGCGGCGACTACAGCGACAACCCCCTCCAGATGATCAAAAAGTGTGTCCATTATTTCAGCCTGTACTCCTCAAGTGCACGGTCCACTTGCACCCGGTCTCCGGTCGAGACGGCGTGGCGATATTGGCGATACGCCTGCTGGGCCTCGATCCCGAGTATCTGCATCTGTCTCTCCTGGTCAAGATCGACGATCTTGAAACCAGTCAATAGCCCGAGAAGTGGCTCGTTCCCGTGTCCGCCAATAACGCTCGAGTACTCGTCCAGCTCTCGGAAGAGCCGTGAGAACCACATGCGCCGGAGGAGGTGCCACTTGCCGCCGTCGACCGCGAGGTACTCCTTTCCTTTGTAGGTCACGTCCTCAGCGTTGAGGAAGTAGCCGACGGTCTTTTGCATGAACGGCGTTTTCAGCTGCCGGTAAATCCGCTCGCGGCTCTTGATGTCCTTCTGCATGAAGGCCTGCTTGCCGATCATCCATTCGACAGGAGCGACAACCAGTGGGTTTAGCTGCCCAATCATTCCGCGCAGCGATTCGATATTCATGTTCGGTACAAGGTCGTTCACAATGTCGACTGTGAACGTGTTTCGCATGGACAGAACCTTGATCCCTTTCGGCGTTCTCGAGATCGTCGCCCAGGGGTAGTCGCGAATGTGCTTCGGAATAGCCGCTTCGTCTTCCGGCGTCGGCATGGCCAAGTCGGTCGCTCGCGCAAATAGGCCAGGGACTTTTGGGTTCTTGACGAAGAGCTTGCCGACAAACGGCACCGCTTGGCGGCTGAATGTGTAGAACGGAATTGCAGATCGTAAATAATAACGTTCCGTATCTGTCATTCCGCTGAATGCGAACAAATTCTCACGAATGTGCTTCAGCGCTTGCGACACCGGAATGCCTGCGTCGACCTCCGACATCAGCGCGGTGATCGTCGCGTAGTTCTCCATCGAGTACGGGCCTTCGAGCTGCCGGATCGATGGGATAGGCGTGTACTTCTCGAGCAGGTTCGTCATCTTTGCATTAGCGTTGCGCAGCGAGTGCGTGAACCGCTGCGTTGACTCAGTGCCGAAGACCTTGTCCATCTTCTCGCCCCATCGGATTGCCTCGTCGGCATGGTGCCGGGGCATGCGCGCAATCCCGTGTCGCCAGACGTCGCCTTGGGCGAGCCAGCTGCGGACCAGGTCGTAAGGGACTTTCGAACCGTTCCGGAGTGTCCATTCCCCTTCTTTGCCGGCGAGTACTTTGGCAATGTCGCCGCGGTGCTTGAACCCGGTGTGCCAGGAGCGGACGCCGAACCCGATCGTGCCACGGAAGGCGAGGTCGACGATGTTGCGGATATAGAACGCCGGCCGCGGCAGTTGGCCTACGCCGACGGTGACCCATTTCTTGAATGCATACGTCATCGAGTTGAACGATTCCAGAGCCTTCTTGCCGAACCCGAAGTCTTCCGGCTCCCAGGCGCGCTTGATCTCGTCGACAACTGGCGCTTCGAAGATCGTCTGATTGATCGGCCGCGGTAGTCCGTCGACGGGGTCGTCAAGGTGCTTGATCCGTTTCAAGTCAAGTTCTTTGAACTTAGTGCCTTCGACTCCCAGCGACAGAATACGCTTCGTTTGGGCGACAGCATTCTCTTCAGTGACAACGTCCATCGACTTCTTGATGAGCTGTAGCTCCTTTCGGCTCATGGTGTCGATGGTCTTGCCAGTTCCGTACTGCTTGATAACCGTCTGCATGTACTTTTTCTCATTCACCCCCAGGTCAGCAGCCCTCTTCGTGATCTGTCGCCAGAGGTTGACCGACCCGATTGCTTTTCTCCCTTCGGGGCTGGTAAGGCCGCGCCCTGGTATCTGCTGGAGCAGCTCGTTCAACGTCTCGAATTCAGTGCCGTAAAGCCACATGCCCATGGCCCGGCGTCTGTCGCTGACACCGACCTCGCCGAGCCGCCGTATCTTTTGCGACACCTCAGCCAGCCGGGTGCGGATCTCGCTGGTGAGCCCCTCGGAGCGTTCGGCCAGCCGAGACGGTGCCATAGACAGCGGCTTCCCGTCCTTGATCTTCTGCACCTGGTGTTTCAGCTCGTCCTTGCGAGCGATCAGGTTGTCGGCGCGCTTGCCGAACTGGTCCGCGTAGCGGGCAAAGAAACGGTCCTGCCGGGACACATTGTCAGGTCCCAGCTCCTTGAGCAGATTCTGGCCGCGGATCATCATCATCTCGCGAGCGTTCCCGGCCTCAATGTCGGCCAGGCTTACCATCGGCGCCGACTCGGGGGCTATCTGCCGGGCCTTCTCCAGGCCCTCCTTTGTCGCATCGCTCCAGAGCGCCCGGTGTCCCTCGGGGGCAATTGCCTCGATCGCGCTGGCCTGCATCTTAGCGACACCGGTCTCGAGCCCGCGCTGGTTGAGGATATTCTCGAGGTTCTCGCGGTTATTCCGCATCCACGTGGCGCCTTCCGACCACTCGTCGGCTGTCTTCTTGATGCTGATGCCCTCGGCACGAGAGACTTTGCCGGCAATCTGCTCGTCCCAGATCGTCATGAGGCTCTCGACGTTCTCCCGAGACAAGTTAGCGACCATGGTCTCGTCGGTCGCGAAGTCGTCCAGGAGCTTCTTCATCTGCTTCGTGCTTTTGGTGTTGCCCAGCCGGGTGACGAATTTGGAGAAGTTACCCAGGTCGGCCGCGTCAACCCCGGTCGTCCTGTCGGACAGCCGGGTGATTAGCCGGGTCATCTCCGGCATGACGCCTTTCCACTCCTTATCCCGCAGGAGGTCGGCGAGCACCTCGCCGGCGCCGGGGGTGATCCCGGACACCTTCGCCAGACGGTTGAGGAAGTCCTTCTGGTACGCCTGCGAATACGTCCCGCTCAGGCGCATATCCAGAATTTTCTCGGCGTCGAACTCGGGGATGCCGGGGATCTTGCCCTCTTCAGCGAGCCGTTTCACGTTCTTGCGGGTGGGGAGATAGAACTCCTTCTGCTCCTTGCGGAAGAAGAACGGGTCCCCAGCTGTCGCTTTGCGGAGGCTGTCGACGTCGTCTGGGACGCCCACGCCCAGGCGGTACCGTTTGGCAAAGTAGGAAGGCGACATGGTCGCTTCGCCGATCTCGAGCGTCTCTTCCCACCGGGGGAGCTTCATGCCGAAGTCGGTGTAATTCTCAGCGACACGAGCTATCCCATACCGTTCCTTGACGGACCACTTCTCGAGCCCCCAGTGGAGAGCCTCCTCGTGCATGGCCTGCATATCGGCCGGTTTGACGCCCTTGTGAGCCGTGTTGTTGAGTATGTCGAGGATGTACTTGTCGAGGTCGTCGCGTTCAATCTGGTGGTACCGCGCCGAGGTCATGAGCTGACCGAGGAACTGTTTCTGTCGCGGGTCGGTGATCGTGTTGACATGCTGCTGCGGCGTCGGCATTCCGGGAAGTGCCTGGAAGAGCTGCCCCATCTCGCTCTCGGCGCCCTTCTTGCCTGTCACCGACGACGGTGGGTCAGCATACGACGACAGCGCGTTGATGTGGGCGCTCTTCATCTGCTGCGCGTTGCCCATTGTGGCGTGCGCCTCGTCGATCCATGGCCGGAGGTGCCGCGGCACGCCGGCGTACTTGTTGAGTCGCTTATTGAGTGCTCGGAACGGGGCTGCGACCATCTCATTCCAGATCTTGTCCGCCTTGGTCCCTTTCAGCTTTTCGCCGACGCGCCCCAGGAACGGAGCGTTCGACGCCATCCGGTCGCCCAGGAGGAACCCGGTGAGGCTCGCTGCGTTCGGGGTGAGGTACCCGGCTTTCTGGAGCCCGATACTGTAACCCATGAACTTGAGTCCGCCCTGGTCCAGCAGCTCCTTGTAGCCCTGGTTGACGAACGAGTCGATCCCGGCGTCGTCCGCCTTCTTCCCGAGGAAACCGAGCACGTCCTTGACGACGTCGCGGTTTTTGGTCAGCTCTTCCCAGTTCAGCTCGTTCTTGAGCTTCTTCCCGCCTTTGGTCGCTTTCTTGGCAATGCCCTGGAGCAGGTCGGTAGGCATAGACAGGTTGAGCATCTGCCAGAGCGTCTTCTGCTGAACATTCTGGAGAGCCAAGATATCGCCGCCGGCCTCGGCGATTTTTCGTGTATTCTTCTCGAGGAGATACTCATAGACTTTCCGCCCCGTCTTGTTCAGGGCCTGGCCTTTACCCCACCCCTTGAGTGCCTGGGTGGGGATCCCCGCGGCCTTTGCCCAGGTGGCGATCGACTGTGAATTGATCCGCAGAGCGCGCGCCGCGGGGCCAAAGCCCATCCAGGTGAGCGGGTCAAGAGCGACACCGAGCGCAAAGCCAGCGACACCTTTACCGGTCGACGCCCAGGATCCTTCCTCAGGCGTCCACCCGAATTCGGTGAGGACGTCCGTCATGCGCGTTTCGTACTCTTCGTCGTCGGTGAAGGCGCTGTAAAGCCCCTTCATGGCGGCACCGAAGGGATTCTCGTCGCCTGAGTGCCAGGCCTTGAGGAATGAACTGACAGCGTACTCGCCGGCGCCCAGGGCGTTGAAGACCTTTCCGAGGATCCCGCGCCCGGTCGTCTCCTTCTCGACGATTTGGTCCTCGAAGTCCCCCTGCGTGTACCCCTGGTCGGCAAGAGGGATATTTGGGTGTGCTGGGGCAGTCCCTTGCCCCGTACCGCCTCCGCTCAGGACCAGTCGCATGTAATCGTCGAATTGTCGCGGCATTACCGTTCACCTGCACCGAGGCTGCCAGCTGCTTTCAGCGCGTCGTCCAGCTTCTTCTTTGAGGTTTTCTTCTCTTCCTTCGTTTTCGCATCCATGTGAGCGAGGAAGTATTCGGTCAGCTCTCTTGAAATATCTTCACCCCGTGTCTTGAGGCTGTACTCTCGAGCTTCCCGTGCCTGGTTCATTGGAAATGACCTGGCACGCGGAGTGTTTCCACGGGCCATGAGATTTGCTGGACCCCCAGGGTCGATCATCCCGGCTCCGAACGGCTGGACTGAAGGCTGGTGTCCGCCCTGGATCATGATATCCCCTTGGAGTGTCGTCTTGAGGATCTTCTCGAGTTCGCTTCTGCCGCGGGTCTCGCTTGCGGCAGCCAGCATCCGGCTCAAGGCAGCCTCTTCGCGGACCTTCTTGGTGATATCGATGCCCATCGACGGATCTACATCCGAGCCTTTGAAGCGTTTTTCGTTGTCGAGTTCCATGAAGGGACGCAGCATCTCTTTTACTTTCTCTGCGGCCTGGTTCTTTTCGTAGCCGTTCTCCATCATCCAGGCAATTGCAGCCGTGCCAGCGTCCCAGACGGTGTATTCACGCATAGACGCGGACAATGTACTCGCGTCGAACTCCCCCTTGTGGTTGAGCACGTCAATAAACCCGCCGTAGGCTATCGGGTTGCTCTGCATGAGCTTCATGATGTCTTCGCCGGTCCATTTGCCGACATCCGTTTGAAGGACCCCATTCTGCATGGCGTTAAGAATGGCGCTGCCGTACTTCGTCTGTCGCTGCTCCGGGGTGAGCACCTTGGAAACCTGCTCACGGTAGGCCTTCGCATACTGCGCGGGGTCGGTGTACACCGACAGCGCCTTCTGCGTCATGTTCGCCTGCTGGGTGTAGACCTGCAGCCCCTGCTCGTTCGTGATGTTGGCTTTCTTTTGCTTGTCAGGATCTCCAGGCGACATTGCAGCGACTTCACCTTGCCGGGCTTTCACGCTATCTGCGGTCGGTATCTGCGTGGCGTTGAAGTCTGATTCCCGCTTCTGCGCGATCCGTAGAGCAACGTCGGCGCGGCTCTTTACCTTTTCACGGATGGTCTCGTCGATCATGTGCCCGTAGTCTTCCAGGTCGGCTCCGCCTTGCTTCTTCAGCACTTCGGCGACCGTTGCGAGGTCGGCATCCCGCTCTTCACCAGTCATCCCGGCCTGGTGGTCACTGAGCATTTCCTCAATCTGGATCCGTTTTGTCGCTCGTTCGTATTCGAGGTTGCTGCTTGCCAGGCCAAGCTTACGCTTCTCCTCCTCGAGCCCGTGCATTGCCCGCGAGTTTTCAAAAAGGATGTTCTCCTTCTGGAGCTTCTGCCATTGCCGGGTGGTCTGGACTCCTTCAGCGACCAGTCCGTGCTGGTTGAGTGCGTCGGGGTTGTCGCGGAATGCTTTCATGACGACTGCGAAGGGGTCAGCATCGATATACTCTTTGCCGAGCGACCCCAGGTGTCGGGACATGGTGTCGGCAGCCTTGAGCCGATTCTCGGTTTTGTCTCGGTCTTCCTGGACCTGAGCGCTCCGCCGGATGTTCTGGATCGAGCCCATCACGTTCGCTGACATGTTGCTCACCCCGCCCAGGGCTGCGAGTGTCATGGCGATGTTGCGCGACCGGCTATCTTCATACCCACCGCGGCGACCATAGCCACGCACGCCGGCGATTGTTCGTCCGATATCAGCCATAATTGCCTCCCGGTGGTCTACTGATCAGGCTCTGAGCGAGCATTCGCTCCCAGTTCTTCCGCATCATATCTTGCCGGAACTCCGAGGCGACCAGCCCCGCCGGTGGTGTCTGCGGCGCTGACGCCAGTTGATCCCCTTGGGGTGTCGGTGGCGAATTCTCAGGTGTTGCGTTCGGTACTGGTACGGGCGCCTTGTCGGTATCGTCCTCGTCGTCCGCCTCGGGCTCCGCAGTAGCGACCTTCGCAATATTCGCACCGGCACCTCCCAGGTTGGTTAGGCCCTGGATCATGCCGAAGATCTGCTGCGCCCGAGCGTTCTTGTGGAATTGCTCGACCGGCCCCGTCGTGATCCGTCTCAAGAGCTGTGACATATCAGCCATGGTTACACTCCACTTGTGGCGAAGAGACGCTCGGCGTTGATCTCCGCCTGATTGATCGCGCTCAGGAGCTGGTCAGTTGCCCCTTGGTACTGCTGCTGCTGCTGGTACGCCTGCGGGGCGTAGGCCGCCTGAGCCTGCGCTGCCAGCGAATCACGGGCCTTCTGCTGCTCACCGATCAGCCCCTCATAGGCGCCCTCTACGCCCATGCTCGCGGCACGGCCGCGTAGCTGGTTGATCACGGGTCGCTGCTGCTGTGCGACCATCTGGCCAAACCCTTGGTCGCCCGTCATGCTATTCATGAAGTTGGGGTTGTACTCCCCTTGGAGCTGCTGCTGGAGCCGCGCCAACGGGTCAAGCGCCTCGTCGAAAAGACCCAGCCCCAGGCTGGAGCCCGTCAGGGTCCGGTAATACTCCTGCCAGGCCCAGGTCTTCTCCTGCGGCGTTTCTGCCCGCTGCTGCGCTTGCTGGTTCTGACTGATCATGCCGCCGATCTTGTCGTAGAACTCGTCAGAGACAGGCGCCGGGTCGTAACCTACCGTCCCTTCGGGGAGGGTTGGCCCGCCCGGCTGGCCAGGGATCCCCGGCTCCGGCGTCATGTCGTTGATCTGCTCTTTTGCCTGTCGCTGCTGGCCGAGCTGCTCGCCGTACCCGCTCATGGAGGGGATCCGGATACCCGTCTCGTTGAAGTATCGCTCGGCGTAGGCGCGCTGCCAGTCCTGGAGCTGCTGCGACTCAGGCAGATTCCTGATCCCGTCGGAGCCCAGGACGGTGTCGCCACCGAACCACTGGTCTTCCAGGACGTATCGCGGGAGCGGGGATCCTTTGTTCTCTTTCCGCGTCCCGTCGTCGTTGAACTGAGGGTAGTACTGGGCCTGGTAGATAGGGAGATCGATGTTGTTCCAGTCGAAGCCCGGCGGGGTGAACCCACCCGGCGGGGGATTGAGCCGTGAACTGGAGCCGCTCAACTGGGTCCGTTGAGGCGTCACGGCACCCATGCGCCCCATGCTGGCATCAAGACTGGACAGAATTTGGTCTGAACCACCCATGATTCCCCGCTGTCCGGGCCCTGTGGGGGCCTGGTTCAGTCCAGCATTAGTCCAAACGTCTGGCCGCGCCTGCGGCTGAATGGGCGCCGGCAAGCGGTGCGCCGGTCCTGCTCGAAACGAAGAGTATCCAGCCATAGTCTTATCCTATCAGTTTCGGCAACTGCTGTGCCTTGAACAGGTTGTACTGAGCCAACGACCCAGCGTTCTGCAGATAGTCCATGTTCCGCAGCGCGGCCGGCGCCTGACGCCCCAGTTGAGCTGTCGCTGCCTTCTGTGGATCGAAGTCGAACGCCTCGCGAGCACCCCCTTGGTTGAGGTTCCCTCCTTTGAGTCCCTGGTTCCGCACGGGGAGCATGGCCTGGTTCGTAATCGCCGATGCCATGGAGTCCGGAAGCCCGTACTGACGGCTCAGGTATCCGGCGTACAGATTCTCCGTCGCTTGGCTCGGAGCGTACACCGTGTCCCGGTTATCCTCAGGGAGAGGGTAATCTCGGCTGAACGGCATAGGAGTGCCCCCGTTTGCTTGGTACATTGGATTCATGTACGTCTGGTTCATGAACGTCCCCACGGGCTCAATCGCGCGCGTGAAATCTCGCCACGAGGCTTCCTCGTTGCTGAGGCCGCTGCCGCCCTGGGTCATGCCGAAGAGATCGCCGGCGAGTCCGGTGGCGGCGCCGACAGCTCCCAACCCTGCTGTTATGAGTCCCATTACCATTAGTGCGCTCCTGTTCTTACGTGCTTGTTGATGACGTGGCTTGCTTCAAGACCATGAGCATTGACGATCATGCTCGTCCGTTCACTGAGCCATTGTAGTACCAAACGATACGTCGTCTCCTTTACCGGCCGATCCAGTACCTGGCCATAGTAAACGACGCTTTCACCGAAGACGGATCCATTGGTATGCAGCCGGCAATTCGTCAACTCCGCCTTCCCGTTCTGTATGTGGACATGGCAACTCAGTGCTGTGTTGTCGCTGAACTCGAAGTTTGCCCATGCTCGAATTAAAACGTCGTAGCCGTCCCGCGGCGGGGGGACGGTGATAATCGCAAGGGTGGTTTGCGGGGAGAAAGCGACTGTTTCCCCGCCTGCGTGGTTATCCATCCAGATAGCGTCAACAATCTCGAGGGAGTTCTGCATCGCGCGGTTCAGCGCGTTGAACTTGACGTCACCGCTCGGTCCGCGGAATCTCAAGGTTTCCCCCTTTCCCGGCGGTCGCGAATGTGGACACCCAGCTCCATGATATTCGGGAGCCCCACAATCCCTCGGTCGGTCAGCTCGAATTGGTATCGGTTCCCCCGAGTCCGGATCTTCAGCTCATGCAGTTCGTTCTCAGGCACCGCCGCCGCTGTCGCTGACGTGATCATGGCTGTCGGCTCGCCCGAAGCCCAGCTGGTGAAGGTGACGTCGAGGCTCCCGTCTGCAGTGCCAGCCTCGGCGTTGGTGTAGAAGTCCAGGCGCTCGAAAGTGTGATCAGTGCGACTCCGGCCATGGTAAAGATACTGACTCTTGTAATGGAAGGGGATTGAGTCGATGCATAGGTGCGACAGCAGCGGTTGCTCACAGTTGACGACCATGGCGTTGGCGCCCTGGATTGCATCACTCGCAAAGCATGTCCAGAAATCAGAGTGATCGCTGGCGACCGTGCTGATCGTCCGCCCCACGTCGCTGGTTGAAGTAAGCCATTCCGCCGCCGTTGAAAAACTCCCAGCAGTAGAGAAGACGCCGACCATTGCCTGTGCGGAGCGTCCGTCCAATGCCCAGTCGTAGTAGAGGGCAGAAAGATCAGCTGTGGCAGTCATCTGCTGGGCATTGCCTGCTGCAGTGCCGGCACTCGACAGACTCAGGCTGGCGTTCCCCTCGGCGCGACGGAACAATCCCGAGCGACCACCATAGAGCGGCCCCGAGTAGGCTGTCGATTGGTAGTCCATGTAGCAGGCCTCGGGCGCAGATACCATAGCGACCGCCCCCGAGCGCGTGTCGATTGCGATGCCCGTCCCCTCGCACGTAAAGACAACCTTGTACTGATCGGTGTCCTCGTAGGCGACAGTACGCCGGGGCGCGTGGTCCCAGACTTTCAGGTCCTGGTGCTCGAGGCGCTGAGAGTGGTTGATCGGCTCAGACTTTCCGTCCCAGCTATGCAGCCCGGTGGGTGCCGCCCACCACAGGAGCCCCGCGGCCATGATCGCAGCGTCACCGGAGACAACACCGATATCAGCGTGGAGCGGGTACGCCCAGGCGTCAGCGTCGGTTGCGAACGCTGGGATGATCCAGATTGAGCGTGCGCGCAGGAGGAGGAGCCCCTCACTGCTCGGCATGAACCCGAGGATCTCGCCGCCTACTCCTTCGTCCGTCCAGATCAGATTCGATCGAGGGACGGTGCCGACCCGGAACTCGCGACTGAAGTACAGCCGGCTGGGCTTCTCGGAGTCGACATAGAACCCGCGGGAATTCCAGATCATAGAAACGTCATGCTCGGGCGGCGCGGCATTGTTGAGGTTCAGCGTAGCGTTCAGCGTCAGCAGGTCTGGTTCAATGGCGAATCGAGTCCAGCCGGTCAACTGCCAGTCTTTCACGGTTGCATTCCAGGCGAACCCTGTCAGCGGCGCAGTCGTCTCGTGATAATACGTCGCGTCAGCTGAATTGAAGCGGTAGAAGTTCATCTTCATCTCAGGCGCGTAGCGATTCGCGTGCAGCGCAGCTTCAACTCGGAAAGCGCAACCGCCCGTGCCAAAGGGGACCGCGACAGACGCCGGCGCACTGCGTGTCTCGAATCGGAACGGTCCGTGCGGTGCGCTTTCGTCGTTGGTGATCGGATCGTACAGCGTAATCATGTACTGGTATGTGGCCGCCCAATCCAGCTGTCCTTCGAAGTCGTAGGTGGCGGCTGTGGCTGAAGCGTACCCGCTCTCGACGATTTGGAGCGGGATCCCAATTTGCCGGGGGAGGTCGCGCACCAATTGCAGCGGCGCGTTGTTGACGATGTACCGGTGCGAACCCGAGTACCCGATCGTGTTTTTGTTCGCTGACTTGGAGGTCAGCACTCCGCGGTACTTGGTCCCATCATGGTAGTACGAATCAGTTGAGAAGCTGACGGTATTCTCATGGTCAGCGATCAGATCTTCCACCTGGACAGTCGGGCCAGTATTCAGGTACGGGCACCCTGTACGAGCGACACGAGAACGGAAGGGGTCCAGCTTGAACCGGTACTTTCCGTCCACCCGGTCGGCCGCCGTCGTTGTCCAGTTCGTTACGTCTCCGGTGTGAGCCGTCCGCAGTTTATCAACAAACCCTGCGTTGGGGTGCTTTGTCGTATCGTTATTGAGCCAGCTTGCCAGCCCTATGGGGATCGTCGCCAGTGCGTCTGCGGTGTGTGCTGTGCCCCAGCCATCGTCGCCGACAATGACCCGAAAATCGTAGAGGTCAGCGTTCCCCTGTGTCGAACGCAGCAAACCCCAGAGGTCTCCAACTGGAGCCTGGAATCCGTGGCCTACCGAGGTTCCGTTAAGGATCGACGCCCACCCGCCAGCCGTGGTGTACTGGAGAATATTGATGGTGTTTGTCGCTGACTGGTTCGTCGGGTTCACCTCGACAGCGAGCCAGTTCTCAGCACCATAGGCCACAGCACCGCCCGAGCTGACGGCAGCTTTATTGAGTCCTCGATTCGCATCCCCTTGGCCTGGATCCGCCGGTCCCCAGAATATTTCAACGGCTGTCGCTATGTGTGTGATACGGAAGATCGAGTTTTCACTGCGCAACAGGTCAGTGCGTGCGTCACACTTAGTCTTGAACATGAAGACCGTGCGCTCATCAAACAGGTTGATACCCTCTGCGTCCCAGAGGTACTGTTGCCCGACACCGCTGCGTATGCCGTCTCCACCGAAGTGTGTAGCGGTCGTCGCCGTGCCAAGGCATGGCGCTGGTTGCGCATACCAGGCAGCAGCCGTACCTGCCTGTGCTGGGTGCACCGTCTGTCGAGGCTGGTGCAGATAAAATGCGTCATGCCCCGTGAGACTGAGCTGGGCAGACCACGCTGTAGGGATAGACGTTGCGTCGTTACAGGCATAGGCGATTGCCCCACCGAAAAAACAGCTCTCGGGGTCCTGGTTCCCACCGACGAACCCATAGTCCCAGAAGCTGCCAGCCGTTGAGCCGCCAAAGGGGACCAGTACCGTTGAGTCAACGACCGTTCCGGTTCCGTCTGCATAGACCGTCATGGAAGCAGACGCAGAGTCGCAGGCCATCTCTGCCCAGTACCATACCCCGTTTGTTAACGCCGCAGTTCCGGCCAAGGTGTCGAAGTTGTTCAGGTCATTGCGGAGCTGGAACTGCACACCCCAGTTGCCGCCTGAGTAGTTGAGTTGGAAGCCCCACTGTTTGTACATTCCTGCGGTGCCGTCGGCAACACCGTAGAGCCACGGGTTCTGGCCGGTGTCGAGTAAGTCGTAGTCGTCATGCTTGAAGCAGACACACGCACGCACGCTCTGCCCCACGCCGCCATGATACGGATTGTCCGGTTCGCGGATGTAGTGCGAGCCAACGCCGTTGAACAGCGCCGCTGGCGCCGCCAGCCGGCTGTTGTTGTGGCACTTGCGTGCTGGCACTTTCTGGAGCGTCTCCCGCCCTGGCTGGGTGTTCAGCTCGAGTAGACTGGTCATAGGATCCTTGCGACCAGCTCCCTTGCGGGCGATGCCGTGCCATTCGATCTGCTGGAGGACTTGCATTAGTCTGTGTCGACTCCCTGCGTGTAGTTGACCATGCGCCAGTCGAGAGCCTGCTCAGTGACCGAGACGTGTCCCTTGAAGCGGTACTTCGCCTTCCCGCGACGGTTGGCGTCACGGATCATGCGATCAAGACCGGCCAGCATTTGCTGCGTCCAGTACGTGACCTCTTGCTGCTCCCCGCCGGTGACGACAAGCAGCTCCATGCGTGCAGCGTCGGCAAGGACGGTGTGGTGCTTGGTCGGGATCAACGGAATGTCTGAGTCACTCGAGAGATCCACCGGCGTCTGGCGAAACCTGAAGATGTAATCGATAGGCGTGTCAGGCGGCGGCCAGATCCGTACCCGGAATCCGTCAGAGATCTCTGTCTCACGGTAAATACTGAAGAGCTGGGCGACGTCCACGTAATGCTCTGACATGTCCGGACCGCGGGACTCGATCTCGCTGAAAGGGACGTTCGCCAGCGGCTGCACATTCTGATCAAGCCGCGGCGCCATGCCGACTACCCGATCGAACGTGTCGGGAAGCGGTAAGGTGTCGTTCCAGGCGTTGATATTGTGCGACCCGGAGGTCTCAAGGAAGGGTGTGTCGAGCGTCACCTCGTAAGGAGCTGAGGCATTGATCGCCAGGACACGGTAGGTGTTCTCGTCAGTCGAGATCCACCCGTGGGTGTACGGAGCGGGGAGCGCACCACCAGCGACAGCCGGCTGGATTGTGGTCAGACCCTTGATGCACGTGTAGGGGACGTTGATAACGACCGGCGCGGAGAACGTCAGCGCGGTGTACGTCTCGAGCCACCACCACTGCTTGTAGGCGCAGATCTTTCCGTAAGCATCGTTGACGCAGCGACCATAGAAGTCGTCGTCGTTAGAAAGATCCTTCCCCCCGTAGACGTCGGTTAGTCTTTGTTTCACGTCGCCGAAGTTCATCGCAGTCCTCTTTCTGATGCCGACGAAGCTGCTTCAGCGATTCAAACTTGTCCTTGCAGTGCCGGCACGCATATGTTTTCGCCTCGACCGGGGCTGGACCCAGCCGGTTAATCGCGTGCATACGAGCCGTCAAGTCTATAGTATCCATTCTCTCTCCAAGCTTCTTGATAAAGGGGGAGGCGAGTCCTGAGGAAACCCGCCTCCCCTTAGATCAAGAAGGAACTATGCTGTTGACGCACCACCAGCGACCAGGTCTCCGGGGATACCAGAGGCCGGGATAAACGCGGTGATGAGAGCTGCAGCGCAGGTCCCTGACGTGATGGTTGCTTCCATGGCAATGGCATGGATCAGTACCGCCGTTGCGATGCCAGCGTTCTCAGCGAAGACACCACCCGTTGCGACAACCAGGAGGTCATTGACAGTGATGTTGGCCGACGCGCCAATATAAACGTCAACGAGCCCCTTGGTAGCAACATACCCCCAAGCCGTGGCCCCGATCTCTTCAAGCGCGACACCCATCATGGTGTTGCTGGCGCCGACCGTGTCGGCTTGCTTGATAGAAGGGACGTTCTGCGTCACACCCGAAGATCGAGCGGACTGGTTAGCAAGCATTTGCTTCTGCTCGCCTGAGATCTGCGGGTCGGAGTACTCGGTGGCGATAAGAGCATCACCCCACTGCACTGCCTTACCCGCGGCGATGGCCGTCGCGCCCTCGTTGTAGAGGAACTCAACGTCCGGGGTAAAAGGAGGAGCAAGTCTTGAAGGCATTGTCTAACCCTCCTTTCTCAACATGCGGTCTTGAAGGCCGCGCCCTTCAAGACACCTTGCCTACGCATTTGATTGCACACCAGCTGCAGGTCCACCAGAGTGACGCCCAGGTAGCAGTCCTGGATTTTATCATATTCTGGCGGAATCATTTTGAAGTTCGCATTCGAACCGATGTACAGGGAAAGAAAATCGGTGTTGAGCATGAACAGCGAGCCGTCGCCGTCGCCGTTTGCACCGTCCGCATTGAGTGTCGGGTCGTGCATAATCGTCACGCCCTTGTACCCAATGGAGTCGAAGCCCCAGTTCGGGCTGTCGCTATTGGAATAGCGAACGGCCGTCTGCAGGATGTCTTCGGTGTTCGTGTACGTGAAGTCGTCACAGATAGCGAGGTCAGGCGTTTCGCCGTTGTCGCTACACGCCATGTGAAGACGTCGGAACTTGGGCAGAACGCCGAGCGCGGAGCCAGCACTTGCACTGGAACACGTGTCGTAATTGTGCCTCCACCAGTCGTAGGTGCTCTTCGAGATCCCACCGGGCGCAGCAGTCTGCGAAGCGGCGGTCGTCTCTTCGAGCATACCGTACATGCTGGTGACCTCAAGCGGGTCCTGGGTGTCTTCCGACCACAGGTCAGCGTTGATCTTGCGGACGAGAGACTTGCTCGCCTGGTCCCGAAGTGCAGAGATCAGATCGACGATAGCCGACTCCCCTGCATTCGCTGCCATCATGCTCCGGGAATAGAGCAGCGGGACGCGATATTTGCAGAGCGCCCATACGGAAGTCGTGATCCCCTCGGGCGGTTTGGCGTCTAGGGGTTCATACGATTTATAGGCTTTGGCCATCGGATTTTGATTAAACAATAAGGGGATTTCCATCGTGTCCCCACCGTCCCATGTTCGCGCGCGACCCTTCGTCCGCAGGTACTTGAAGAACGGAGTCGAATCAAAAAATTGATCGACAATCGTCTTCTGCAACTTTGGAAGAGTTACGGCAATCAGGGAGGAGACACTCGCGGGAACTGTCCCAGCTGCGACTCCAGAAAATCTTGCCATTTTTTACTTTCCTTGCAAAGCTGTCAGCTCATCGAGAGCTTCAGCCATAGCTGCCTTGATTCCTGACTCCCCGGCGAAGTCCGCTTGCGGACTGCCGGCCACACTTTGCCCCGGCGGAATGAACTGCTCTTGCTTCTTCTTCAGATCCGCTTGGACCTGTGCGCGGGTCTTGGTTTCAACAAGGCCGGGCACGTCGTCGGAGATCGCCAGTCGGTACGCATCCTCAATCGTTGTAGCGCGGCCGGCTTGGATCAGCTGGCGAATAAGAGGCATCTTATCCGCGGGGGTCGGATAGCCCTTGTCGACCGCCCACTTGGTGACGGCATCGAGTTGGGTGTTCGTTTCCCCCTGGACCATACTGCGCTCGAGGTTCTCCAGCTTCTGTCCCAGTGGACCCAAGATGTTCCGGAGCTTTGCCTCGACCGCCTGGTCCATCAGCTTCACCGCGTCAGCGTCAAGCCCATGCTCCGTGAGCCCCTCGAAGGAGGGTGGTGCTTCCGCTGCCGGGGTGGCGACCTGCTGTCCGTTCATGTGTGCCTGGTATGCTTGCTGAAACCACGGTTGCGCTGTCACGCTGTCGAGCCAGTTCGCTTTGTCCTGGTATTCGGCAACCTGACGTTTCAGCTCTCCCGCCTCTGTTTGGCCGCGGCCCATATCGCCGTGGAACTTCTTGACTGCCGCCAAGGTCGCTTCACGGGTGGCTGCGTCCATCTGAAGCCAAGGGAACTGACTGTAGGGCTTCTCTTCTTCGAGCAGGTCTCCGGCCGGCTGGGGCTGAGGTGCCGGCTGGGAGGCAGGCTGCTCCTCCGAAGCGATGCCCAGAATATCGAGCGATTCTTTTGACAGTCCCTCGGGGGCCTCGCCTGTGGGTGCTGGGTTCCCAGCACTGTCCTGCGGCTGACCGGTAGGGGTCGTTTCGATTGGCATTGTAGTAGTCCTCCTCAGTTTTGGATAGGAAAAAAGTGGTAATTCATCGGATTCTTTTTCGCATGACCCTCGACGGTTTCTCGTAGTAACGGCGGACGACGTGGTACCCCTCGAGGTCCCCCACGTAGGTCGCCTGGATGGCGAATTGTGGCGTTTCCAATGCGTGAGCCACATTTGTGTCCACTACTCGGGGTGCGACCACCGCCGGTGCTGGGGTAGGTAGAGCGACCCCCACCGAGCCCATGATCTGGACGTCTCCGTACACAGAAAAGGTTGGTTCTGCGAGGGTAAATTGCACCGTCCCCTGGGGATTCTCGTGCCCCTGAGCGGCGTAGTCAGTCCTGGGCAGGTCGAATCCGACGGTGCAGACGAACCCAGTGCTGGCCTGCACACCGAAGCCGGGGCGATCCAAGACGAAGGCAACCGTCAGGGTCTCCCCCACCGTCGCCTGGACCCCGAATTCAGGGGTGGGAAGAGACAAGACGACCGCTCCGTACTCCGTAACGCTGGCTTCAACCCCGAATAAGGGGGTCTTTAGCGTCAAATCGGCGGCCGCGTACTCCTCGACCTCAGCGACCACCCCGAAGGCCGGACGGGGCAGCAGAAGCTCGGCGACCACGCCCTCCTGGTCCAGGGTCGACACCTCGTAGGAGGGCGTGAGAAGCGCCAGGCCTGCGATCAGCGATTCCAGGTCTTGAGAGTGGGTCTCGAATCCAGGGCGCGCCAGGACCAGGGAGACCACAGCGTCGTAGATGTCCTGGGTGTGGACCTCCGGAGCCGGGAGCGGGGGCGTCAGTTCTACCGTGGCTGTGTGCAAATCCTGGTGGACGACGTTGAAGTCGGGCCGGGGGATCTCCGGCAGCTCGACGACCGCTTCGTATACATCCTGGGTGGAGATCCCGAACGCCGGCCGGGGAATCAGCAGCTCCACCGACTCGACCGTCTCCCCGGCCTCAACCGGCAACTCGTAAGCTCCGATGTCCCACGTCCCTCGCGTCACCCCATTGATGTCATTCGTGAAGGTGCCGGACAGATCCACGCCAGCGTCATAGAGAACGGAGTCGGAATCAGCGACGTTGTAGTCAGTCGTGGAGACGAAGACGTCCGTATGTGTTGCTCCAGACAGGCTTACCCCACCAGTCCCAGGATCAGAGCCTTCCTCATAGGCATTGTTCCGAGCGCTCGACATCGTGCCGTTCCACGAGTCGTCACACCCCCAGATGACGTTGTTCTCTGGGATCATGGTGCCGTAGGACCGGCGGATACCCACACCGAAATTGATAATGGTGTTGTTCTGGGCGTAGACCGTTTTCCCAGCGCACTCAAGAGCCAAAGCGCAGTACAGATCAGGTGGCGTCCCGTCGGTATTTCCCTCAATTTTATTGTTGCGAACGTAGTGTGTCCCAGACTTACTGCTGGTTGAGTAACCAAAGTAAATAGCGCGACAGTAGTTGTAGCTGGAGTCTAAACAGTAGAGGTAGCAATCTTCAACGGTGAAGTCTTCAACGGTGTTGCCCAACCCAATGAGCATGTCACTTGACGACTGGATCGTCATCTTGAGAGCCAGCCCGGTAATTCGCACGAAATCCGTACTGATGGCAATCCCGGTGCCCGAATCGGTTGTAACAAACCGATAGATCCCGTCCCCCGTAGGGAAATCGGCGGTCCGGTCCCATTCCTTGCCGACAACTGCCTTCAGATGCAAATACCTCGTGGCATCGGTCGTCTGTCCGCCGATAGCGGTCTTCGGAGTGTCAGTGCCGTTGTCCGTTGCCTCAAATGAGCACTCGACGTATTCGTCAACCGAGGTGTAATTCTTGTTCGAGGCCCCGAAATTTGAGCCCTCAGCGGAGTTCATAGAGGTCCAGTCGCCCGTCCCGCCATGATCCACATGAGATTCAACTAAGGTCGCCACGTCTTGTCGGCTTTCTGTTTTCCTTTACCGCTAATTTCACCGACTCCCATTCACTTGAGTTGTCGTCGGTAAGAGCCATGAGCCGTTGCCAGGTGATCGTGTGCTTCACCTTGTGGTCCATGTGCTTGAATCGTTTCTTCTCCTTGAATAAGTTCTTCTCGTCTTGAGACATGTGCGACTCGTTGAGCCACCGTTTGCACGAACCCCACCCGAACTCTGTTAGTTCGAGGGGGAGGTCCTTGAGCTTGCCCTGGAGTCGGACAACGAGATACCCGTATTCCGGAGTCTCTTTTCGCCCCCACTGCCGGGGCTCACCGTCCTTCGACTCCCACGTATCACGCAGGACGCCGCGCAGGTAGAGCAATTCACAGGTTTTCAATGACGCCACCACTTCAGTATGTCAACGTGTGGCTTGCGACCAGCGCGGTAAGCGGCGAGGTCATCTCTCTCGCTGGTCGGTACCAGGAAGTTTAGCCGTGGGGAATCGAGCGACACCGCGCAGCTAATGTCAGCGTCCACCGTGGCAATTCCGAACGACGGGAGCGTTGCCACAAAGGCGGCCTGCCCGGTCGGCGCGGATTCACCGGACGACATGGACGGAGACATTGACGGGAGCACTACCCCGATGACAGCGCCTACCGACTCGGAGGCACCAACAGCGACCAACCCACTCGAGGCGCGAGCGTTGCCTTCTATGTCCTCGACAACCGGGTAAGACCCATCGTTGAAGAGCGTGTCGACAACGCCTGAGATCGGACACACACCGTTCAGCGCCCGGTAGTCGTTCGCCGTCCAGTTCCGGAAGAGGTCTGTTGCCGTCTCGCTGCTCAAATCGATATGACCCGTGCCGAAGGGCGTCCCATCATTGCCGGCGCAGTTCACGGCGCTCAAGACGGTCCCGATAAAGTCGGTCTGTGTATGGCCAGAGCCGGCGAGCCCCCACACCAGACAGTTGATGGCGAGCGCCGATCCGCCGCCCGAGTCGAAGACGTAGAAACCATCGTTGTTAGCGACCGACGAGCAGTGACTGAACCGAGTCAATCCACCCGTGCGCTGGTGGACCCAGAAGCCCTTACTGTTGTCGTCAGGGTCACCGTCCGCGGCAAGGCAATTGCGGAAGTGGTTGACGCCGCCGGAGGCGTTAGCGTCACTGAAGATCCGGGGCTGAGTGTTGCCGCCCGCGTCAATCGAAGCGACGCACCGGTCCACGAGGATCCCTTCGGCAGTCGTGAGCTTGATCGTTGCGTCGTAGTCACCGTTGCAGACGTTCTTCGCGGCCAGGCCGTATATCTCAGTGTGGTCCACCTCGCAGTCCAGGGCTGAGTCCCCAGTCGTAATCAGACGCACAAGATTACCGGACGTTGGAACCTTGAACCCGTCGCGGTAGTCCGGGTCGACATATATTACCGGATGGTATGAAGCCGAGACGTCTCCCCAGGCGGAGGCACCCATGGTGCAACGGTCCGTCTGCCCGGTACCGCCCGTGCAACGGACGATCGCCCGTGGCTTGACAGCTTGCGACACACACGTCTCCGCTGGGTTCAGCCCGCCGCGTGCAGCATTCCACGCGGAGATCGTCAGGTAGTCGCCCCCGTCAGGGTCGACAATCGAGTCAAGGAACTCACCTTGCTCGGAGTACTGCTGGATCGTGAACGCCGGCAATGCAAAATCAGTGAACGACGCCCCAATCGCTGCTGTCGCTGACGGTACGGCGGATTCCTCAGTCCACTCGAATGCACCAACGTCATACGCGCCGCCCTGCGGGAGCAGCGTCTGGTCGAAGTCGACGGCCAGGCCGATGTCGATCCCAGCGTTGACCTGCGGTGACGCTTCGGAAAGCGGCCGATAGTTCCGCGCTCCAGAGTCGACAAAGGTTGGGTCATTCCGAATCGAGTAGGTGCTCGCATTGTAGTGACTTGAGTCTTCCAGCTCCGCGTAGGTGCTGACGTTGTCGAAGAATCCGGAGCCGATAGCACCGCACGCAGCAAAGTTAGTTCGCTCGGGACCGAGCAGGTTGTACTCCCACCGGTTCCCGTAGCCGCTGTAGTCGGAGTAGTTGACATTGAACGACCCGCGGCAGCCCCAGACTTCATAGGTGTTGCCGACACAGATATTGTTGATAAACCAGTTGTTGTAGTACGGGCCAGACGACTGCCCGGTATGCTCGGCAGCAATACCTGCATAGCCGGGACCCATACAAATATTGTTGAACACCCGGTTGTCGTGAGGGCGACGCCTAACCAGAATTTGGCCACGCCACTGGACCTTGGCGTTGTTCCACAGGACATTCATGTAGACCTGGGTGTGGTGACTCTGCTCAACGTCGATACCACTGGCGTTGCAGTCGTAGATTGTGTTGTACCGGTAGATGTTCCCGTCGTTCGCAGCGAACGCCCCGGTCTCATCGTTCCAGATCCCAACGCCGCAACCGGCTATGGCCCAGCTGCCAATGCCATAGGTCGGGTCGCCGCCATGACCTTCGGTTCCGGTAGGGCCCGCGTCGTGGACGATGTTGTGCTGGACGATGTTCCTCTTGCACTGGCTCTTGGCACCCCACAGCTTGATCCCTGCCGTGTAGACGTCACGTTGCTGGTAGGTCTTTTGGTACCACTCCGAGTAGGTGAAGGTGCCATCGTCGTGGCTGTAGTTCCACTCAACGAGTCCGTCATTCGCACCCGGTCCCGACAGGTCGGCCATGTGCCGAATACCGAGTTCCCCGTTGTGGTGTGTGGTATTCCAGCCGATATACACAAAGTTGGAACCGCCAAATCGGAGGCCGTTGTCGGCATTGTAGACGCCCGTGCACCACTCGATCCTTCCGTAGTCGCAGTTCTTGAGGTAGCACCCGTCGATAGCACCCTGCAGTTGCAAGTACTTGAGCGTGATGTAATTCAGGTTGATCGAGTAGATCCCCTCGTCCCGCACCTGGACCTCGACGGCAGAGTAAGCCGTGTCCGGATCGTCAGTGCAACAAAGGTAGAGCACGCCTGAAGAGTGATACCAGTCGAACTCGTAGTCGCACGCACCCTTCGACGTCTGCTTGCGACCCTCGTTCCCGTCGATCCAGACGCAGCGTGGCATACTGGAGACGTTGACGGCATAGACCTTGAGCGACCCAGTATTTGAGTCGAACGTCCAGCCGGTCTTCTTGTCGGAGCCGCTGATAATTGGAAGCGCGCCAGAACCATAGGCCTGGTAAACGACAGGATTCCCTGCCGTGCCACCGTTGCGAATGGTATGGTCTTCGTCCCACCGGTCACCACGCTTCAAGTTGATGATGGACCCGGCCGGCAGATTGGCATTCCAGACCTGGTTCAGCGTCTTCCAGGGGGCGCCGATAGTCCCGGCCCAGCCGTCATTGCCGCTTCCACTGCTGACGTAATACTGTGCCATGTCGTCTCCGCCGTCGTAAGTACCACATGCGTTTAAGCGGTCCACGCACCGGCTCGCTTACCGTGCAGACAAGCCGGTACGTGTACAGCGCCGCGAGTTCCCTAATGTCGATCGGGCAAGGCGGCCTCATATCGTGACGACGAATGAGGAGATGGCGATCGAAGCTCCAGACGAAGGCGACAGACTGGTCAGCACGCACTCCGCCGAGCTGGTCCCCACCGTCAACACCACCAGCTCAGTCGAGTCGGTGTCGTAGATGGTCGCCCGCCCGATGGTGCCGGCACTGGCACAGGTCCCTGCGGCGATGGCGTTTGCCGTCATACTCTGCGCAGCAGCAGCACCGAAAGCCGACGGCGACGAAAAGTCAAACGCGCAGATGTTGTCGGCACTCGCGTTCTCCAGCTTGAAGAACCCAGCGGTTCCGGCACCAGTGTTGACGAGAGTGTCGAAGTAATCGAGGTAAGCATTCAAAACAGCAGTTGCAAAGGTGGCCACGAGCGTCTCCTTTAATTAACGCGCTCGAACTTGAACTTCTTGCACAAGTCCATTTCCTGTTTCCGGGACGTTATATGAATCGGATCGGGGCCGACCGAAAAGGCCTCGGTCCAGTGACTTCGAAAGGGCTGATCTGCCACGGGAACCCACTTTCGTGGAGAATCCTCTCCGCAGACCGGACATGCTGCACTCTCAACCGAGACGCAGGTTTTACGCACGATCTCTTGCTGTCCGTGTTCATTGCAATCCACCACGTAGATAGGCATTACTGGAGTCCTCGCTGTCCGCCGAAGGGCTGGCTGCCAATGTTCGCGCGCCCCTGCTGCTGGCTCGCGCCAGGCGTCATCTGCTGCTGGGCCTGGGCGTTCTGCCCACCGCCGGCGCGGCCCGCGGCGCCCTGCTGCGCCATCTGCTGCTGGGCCATACCGTTGGTTTCCTGGAGGTGCTCGCTGAACAAAGCGACAATCTGCGGGACCTGCTGGATCTGCTGCCAGTGCGGGCCCTGCATGAACTGATTGTGGATCTGCAAGTGCAGCTGGAAATCCTCGAGCGGGTTCGGCCGCACTGGCACGCCCTTCATCATCATTTGATTTTCGTAGTTCGGGTCCAGCGGCGGGCCCTGCGGCGGGTTCATGTACAGCCGGTGGTCGCTCTTCCCGTATGACGTGAGGAAGTCCTGGATCAGCGGGTCAAGTTTCACCGGCCCGTTCTGCCCGGAGAACTGGGCGAGCGTGCTCAGTGCATCGAACGACTCCTTCATGCGTGTCGCCCGATTGCTGGCGCTCAGGTCTTCCAGATCGATATGGAAGTTGTAATCACCCTCGAGCGCCTCAGCGGTAATCGGGATCATCTTTGGCCCCGCCTCGCCGGTAACCTCGACCAGCTGCGGGAAGCTCATCATCTGCCGGGCGATGACGAACATGTCCCGCGAGCAGTCGATTATGTGATCAGCGAGTCGTTCGCTGTAGAAATTGAACCGGACCTTCGAGTTCTGCTCCATGATTGCAGACGTGGTCGCTGCGATCCGTGAGTACGGCACTGACCCCTGCTGCAGCTCGCTGAAGCCGGAGATATCACGAATGTCCTGCTTGACTGCGTCCTCTGAAGCGTACAAGTTCGCGTCAGGTTTCAAACCAGGAAAGATAAACGGCGGCGACTGGTTCGGGTCACCGGTTCCGACCATGTACTCACAGTCAGGTTCGCCGAAGTTATCCAGCTGGTCTTCGTCGAGCAGGTTCGGCGGAAGGATAGCCTTCGGGCTCATCTTGCTCATGTGCTTGAGCCTCATGGCGCGGAGTGTTGACAACTCCTCGACCAGCGGCAGCCATGGCAGAACGACCGAGACGGGGTAGAACTGATTGATGCCTTCGGTGAACGTGAGTGGCTTGAAGGGAAAACCGTGCACCTCAGGGTAAGGCCACGGGACGACTCGGTTCCACTTCTGCGACCCAGAGCAGAGGAAGCGTACCTTCTTGTCGACACGGTCCCAGATCTCCCAAATTCTGATCCACCCCTCTTCGGCAGCGATGCGGTCGGTATCAGTGACGAGCGGCATCCCGACGTTGTCCTCGCCCTCACCTTCGGCGAGCAGATCAACAGGCGCCAGGCGATCGGTATGCTTGAAGAACTTGTCCGCCTTGACGTCTTCATAGGGACGGTAGTACTGCTGCGCGACCCACCGCATTTGCTCATAGCTGGTAGCATAGTGATCAATGAACATGTTCTCTGGCGACACGCGGACCATGTAGCCCTCGCCAGGCGTCATGTTAAAGTCGCGATCAATCTTCCCCATCTTCTCGTGACGCTCTTGCTCCGGGGTCATGTCTCGATCAGGCACTTGCCCGGTCTTGCCGAACCACCCGAGTTTTGTCCAGCCGTGTCCATAGATCAGCGCGTCACAGAGCGATCGCGTACACTCGCGACGGAAGCGCGATCGCTGGAGCTGCCCGTTGATGACGGCCTGGACGAGCGGCGCCATGGCCCCGTCCTGTGGCTTCTTCGGAACGACACGGACCTGCGGTTGGCGCCAGTAAATCGCCGGGATAAAAGTCTGGCAGAACGACCAGATCCAGTTCACGAATGTCCCCGAGAAGCCAGGATCAGTTGACTGCTGCGCGCCTTCCGTTTCGATGGTTGTGTGCAGCGCGCCTGTGTTCCAGATCTTTTTGATCTTGGTCCACTCGTACCGTTTCGCAAACCGTTTGCGGAACGTGTCGGAGTTCTTGACCGCAGTCTCCCAATACTCAACGTCCTTACGGGTCTGTCTTTTGATCATCTGACACGAATCCTTGGTAGGTATCGGCCGCGATTACCGTTCTGGTTCTTCTTAATAAGCGCCTGCAGGAAGTTATCCATGGGTGTCGACACTGGCTCCTTCGGCTTGCGTTTCCGCTTGGGCGGGTAGACCGTACAGTTCGGCAGCATGGCCAGAGCTGCGATCAAGTCGTCTTTGCTTCCTTTGGGATACTGCTCGAACTCCTCAAGGACATCGTCACGTCCTCGCATGTTGCGACGAAGCTTGATGATCCCGTTATGCAGGAACGGCTGCAAAGCTTCAAACCTGGTATAGCGCTTGATGTTCCGCGGGATCTTTACTGGGATGCACTGGAAGGACAGCTTCCGTGCAGGCATTTCGCGCCGGAGCCAAAGTACTAACGACTTCTGGTAGGCTTCATCTTCAATCCCAGCTCTGATGATGTTATACCTCTCAACCAGCTCGAAGATCTTGTCGATGAGGTCGTCGGGGTGGAGCTTCTCGCGGATAGCTTCAACCAACGTACAGGTCCGGTCGTGATGCGCTTCGTAGACCACCAGCCCGCTATTGCATGCCCAAGCCTCACCACTTTGGGCGGGGTCCACCAGTACATGATAGAATGGGGTCTCTCCCGGATACTCTGGCTCGTCCCCTTCAACCCATACAAAGCGGCGGATGTCGAACGGATTATTTCCTTCTCCGACCGGGTCATTGTGATAAAAACACGAGTATGTATAGTCACCCTGCACCTTCTTGATCTCTGCAAGCTCGCGCAGTGAGAAGCGGGTGGGGAAGATCAGCTTGTTGTTTTCGACGACTTCGCGGCGCTCGACCCACCACTTCTGCTCGAGCTTTTGCCCGTCCATAATCTGCGCCTTCTCGTTGGCGCTATAACAGTCCAGGTTGGCCATGATCCGACTGTAGACGTCGTCGAAGTGCCACCTCGTTCCGAGGATAATCATGCGACTGCCAGGGTCGAGCACACTCAACGAGCGACCAAACCAGAGCCACACGTTGTCCCTGGCTTGCACGCTGTTGACCTCAGCCTGGCCGACGATGTCGTCGAGGATCATGGTGGAGAAGTGCCGGCCAACCTCGGCGCTCTCGACACCGAACGCAGCGACCGACGGTCCTGTTGTGGAGCCGTCTCTTGGCACCCGGATTTGGATGCGTGAGCATTTCACCCAACTCCCAGGTGGGCCGAGACGGTCTCCACAAAAGAACTGGAACAGGTCTCGATTTGCTCGATCGATAACCTCTTCAAGATTTTCCTCAGCCTTCTGGCTCGTCGAGCTGCAGAGCGACACGCGCTCGTTCGGGTTGTTGACGAGCAAAAACAACGGATAGCAAATGCTTATGATGGTCGTTTTAAAATGACCACGCGGCAGCAGTACAAGGATACGCGCAAGGTCCCGGTTGTCGATCAGGTCGCAGAGCGGTCGGTGCAGGGGTTCGTATAAATCTTCGAAGCCCATGGCTTTCGTGATGAACGTCCAGAAGTCTTGCTGAACTTCTTGCCGCTCGACCATGTGGCGGATGTTCCGCGTGATCGCGTCTGCGCGGACCTGTGCGGCCTCAAACTGGCGCTCCAGTTTTTGGATCGCGTATAGGCGCCGTTGCTCACTGGGCCCATTGCGTCTTTTCGTCAACTACTTATCAGGTTCAGAATCAGTCCCTGCGTTAATGGTAGGAGGTGTTGCTCGGATTCCAACTGCTGCAGAAACGCCACCAGCATCTTTCCGAACTTCACTCTCGCTATCCGTTCCGGGCGCCCCTTCCGGGCCAGGCTTAGTTCTATCGCTGCTGCCAGCACCTCGTCGAGCGAGTCCAGAAGCGTAATGGTGCTGAAGGGCAGTCTTGAGTTGGTTTTGTCCTTCGGGGGTTTCGAACATTTTGTTTTTGAGTTCGGGTCCGAAGACGACGTCGAAGAATCGTTGCACATAGATCTTCTCCGCGAGCGTCGTGTTGAAGCGCGCGTACTTGTGATGCGTGCCAATCTTGATTGACCAGTCCATGTGAACCTTGAACCCGAACTCCTGGCATTTGATGAAGAAGATCGTGTCCGGGCTGCAGTCCTTGAACTGCTCATGGATAAAGTCAGTCCACGTGCAGTACGACTCGTCAGCCTGCTTGAACGTCTCGAGTACGCGCCGCTTGATCATGACAGAACCGAACGCGGTGGCGAAGATCTCCTCGAGTCCGCCTTCGGGCATTCGCGGAGTGTATTCTCTGGCGAGTCGGTCGTCGTAGTGGACGTTCAGGTGCAGATCGTTTGCAGCCGGGTCGTAGAAATACAGAGGCGAAGCGACAATGTCGAGGTCACGGTTCATGAGCTTCGCCGCGACATCATGCTGGAGCCCCACGTCGGTGTCGAGAATATGGACGAACTCGCTGCCGCACTCCAGGCCCAGCTCAAAGAGTTCCTCGACGGCCGGGCGCCATGAGTTCTGGACGAGCGCGCAACCCATGCGCTCGAAGATTTTTGCCTGCCTCACCAGGAACGTACAAAACTCGTGGTAGATGTCGTTCGACCTGGTCATGTACAAGAACGTGACGCTCTTCTTGAACAGCTCCGGGTCGATTCCTTCAAACAGTGGATCATTCGCGTGGTCGTACATTAGGCTCCTTCTTGATCTTTGGGAAGCTGTGGCAGGACAGAGTCACGATTCAACTGTGCCTCTTCCACCCCGCCGGCCTTCAGTTTCTTGATCTGATCGCTGAGGTTTTTTTGGTCGTCTATGACGGCTTTTTTCTGTCGCTCGAGAGCCTCGATATCGGGGGGATCACTCATCTGTTGAGAGATAGTGGCTTTGACCTCAGGTATGCCGCCGCGGTCGGCGAGCGCCTTAAAAGCGTCGATTTTGGCGCGTGAGGTGGACTCAGGGTCGGCGAGGATCTTCATCATGGACTCGATCCCGCCTGGCAACCCGTCACGTATCTGCTCTCTGAGTTCGTCGGGGGTCACAAAAAAAGCTCCTCTATTTCCAAGTAATGTATTGAAATCATACACTTTTAGCAAGTAGAATCTGCGTAAATTCGTGTGGTTTTCCCAGAATCGCGCACCAAGATCAAGGAGACTGAGACTGTGAGCACGCCCTTTGTCCTGCACCAGCAGGCCCGCCAGCGACCCGGAGCTATCGTCAGCCTGGCCCAGCTGGGCTATCGAGCCTTGTACTTACACATCGGAGAGAAGCCACTTGTGGTCATCTTCAGCCTGGGGTTCCGCTCAGTGGTGGAGGTCACCAAGTGGGTGAAGACGCACCTGGGTTACAAGATCGTCTGGGTCAATCCGACGACCACGGGGTTTCACTACGACGCGCGACACGACGTGGTGGCCACAGACATTGGTACATTGGTTCAGGCACTGGACTTACGGCAAGACAAGAGCAAGATCCTGGGGATGATCACCCACATGGCGGCGCCACACACGGCCGCCTGGCAGATCAAGAAGCGGGTTCCCGAGATGCGGGTGATCGCGTTCATGTACGACATCATGAGCCTGTGGGTCACCAAGGAGAACCTCAAGATCTGGGACCAGTACGAAGACGCCAAAGGAAGCAACCCGGCTGAGTATGCCGCCCTCGAGGAGATCCTCCGGGGTGACTATATCGACGGGATCGCCTACAAAGACTGGGGCCCGAACTGGCCGCTGATTGAAAAGGCGGGCGTTCCCAGTGCCTGGTGGCCGTCGTCGGTGTCTGAGGAGCTGTACCAGAAACCGCCCAAGACGGCGCCGGCATGGGACAGCTTCGCATACATCGGAACGATCATGCCGAAGTGCACGCACGAGCGACCCGCCGGGCTCTTCGAGGATATCATGCTGGAGAAGATCTTCCGCGAAGTGACGCTCCAGGGCTTCCCTGTCCACGCTTACGTGATGCGACCACACGAGGACGTGATCAAGGAGTACCGCGGCCTCTTCCCCGGCGGGAGCGGAGTGAAGCTCCTCTCAGGCGACAACCTGCCGAAGCTGCTGCCACGGATCGCCGGCCGCTACAAGTGGGGCTGGATGATGTACCACTTCCCAGAGAAGTCGATCATGGGCCTGGTCGAGAATTCGCTGCCCACCAAACTGTATACCTACATGGCGCTGTGCATACCACCTGTTGTGTCCGAAGAGATGACTGCGGTCGCTCGGTTCGTCCGGGAGCACGAGATCGGGGTCGTCGTCTCCCAGGACGAGATCGGCCGGCTGCAGGAGACTCTCGGCAAGGTCGACTACATGCAACTGGTTAAAAATATCCTGCGTGTCCGCTCACGATTCAGCATGGAAGCAGTGACCCCGAACCTCGGCAAGCTCTTCCGCAAAGTCATGGGCAACCCCCGCAAACCTATCCCGGAGAAGCCTGAATGGCTGGAGCTGAATGAAAAAATCGAGAAAGCACGGCAAGCAGAAGCGAAGCAGAAAGCAGCAGAAGACAGCGACGACGCCGAAGCCGTCGCCCTCAGTGGCTGGCGGAACCGCGACCCCTTCTATATCCCCCGAGGAGAAGAAGCAGTTCAAGGACAACCTCAAAGCCCAGAAGCGCGCGAGGAACCCCCGGATGACGGGGCCGAAGGTGAAGCCGGGGATGCCGGTGATGGTGCAGTGCCGAGCGACGGTGTGTGAGGTCGGCCCCGAGATCACGGTGGTGGAGATGGCCGAGCTGCGAGAACAGGGCAAGGTGGCCGATCCGATAATACTCTACATCCCGAACCACTTAGTCCATCCCAACTTGCAGAAATGAGTGGTTTATTCAACTTATAGTTGAATAACCCGTCGAGGTCTGGTAGACTCCTGTCGGCCTGATAACTGAAAGGAGCCACATGCTGGATCTCGACGGACACCACCTTCACCTCAACACCCAGCACCTGCGGCAGATCGAGATAGGAGGGGCGCCACCCCGCCCGCTAACGATCGAGCTGGGACTCACCAACCGGTGCACCGACTCGTGTACCTACTGCGCCTTCAGCTACAAGAAAGGCGACCAGAAGATCGAGCTGGACACAGAGAACCTGCTCGAATGGATCCGCCACATCCCCGCGGCGGCAAAGCCCTTGCCGAAGAGCTTTCACATTGCCGGCGACGGCGAGCCCACCCTGCACCCGGACTTCGTCAAGATCGTCAAGACGATCAGCAACTACGGCTACGACGTGGGTCTCACAACCAATGGGGCAAGCCCGCAGAAGATTCTCAAGGTGATGGACTCGCTCGCCTGGTGCCGGTTCAGTGTAGACGCCGGCACCGAAGACGTCTACAAGCGGCTCCACCGTTGCTCCCGTAGCCTCGATGACACCTTCGCAACGATCACCGCTGCCGTCCTGGCCGCGAAAACGGAGTGTGTCGTCGGTGTCCAGTGCTTAATTCTTGACCAGCCGAAAGAAGACCTGTGCAAGCTCTTCGGGCGGTGTGTGGACGCCGAACTAAACTACCTGGCGTTCAAGCCGTACAGCCATCACCCGCAGAGCGACAACGCAGTGGAGACGACTGCCGGCGAATACATCGAAGAAATGGTCAAGAACAGAGCCTACAGCGACTTGACCCTGACGCCGCAGGTGATCCTTCGCCGGGAACTGTCGCCCAAGGACTACATCGGATGCTTGACCGCAGGGTCGCTCTTCTGGACCGGCAGTGCCGACGGGCGCCTTTACCCATGCGCACAGTTCATCGGCGACTCAAAGTGGTGTCTCGGTGACCTGACAGTGCAGGACTACCAATCCATTATCGAGAGTCGGAAATACCGCATAGTCCGCCGCGAACTGTGGTCGAAAAACACAAGCAGCTGCCGGCACCCGTGCCGGTGTGACGCCGCTAACCGCTACATGAACCGACTTGCAAGACCGGAGGTAGCTGATGGTTTTATCTAAACTCGTCCTGCGAAAAAACCTGGGAGAACTTCGTGAAAAGATCATCGTTCTTGCGCATGGGTGCTATGACGTTGTCACGGTCGCACACCTACGCCACCTTGAGTGGGCGCGGGCCCAGGGAGACTGTCTGGTGGTGTCGGTTTCGAGTGACACCCATGTTGCTCGGCACAAAGGCGAAGGACGTCCGCATTTCAGCCACGATCACCGAGCCGACTTTCTCGCCGGCCTTAACGTCGTCGATCACGTCGTTATCTGTCGAGCGGACAACGCACTCGGTATCATCGAAGAACTCCGGCCGCATATCTACTGCAAAGGTGACGATACGAAATCCAACCCTGGAGACCATTTTCAAGCTGAGATCGACCTCGTAGAAAGCTACGGCGGCGAGGTCCGCTACAGCCCAAGCGACGAAGAGTCGCACACGACACAGCTCCGGGCGAAGATGCTGAGGCTCGACACATGACTTTGCTACGCAGAAAAGCGGCCCAGTGCCGGACGGAGGTGATCGCCCATGCAGTCAAACATGGGAAGGGCCACATCGCTCCTTCACTTTCGACTGTGGACATACTCGTTGCCCTTTACTACGACGTTATGCGACGAGATGACGTTTTTATACTATCGAAAGGGCACGGGTGTTATGCACTCTACTGGATCCTCCAAGACAAAGGATCCATCCCAAAACACGTCTGGGACGAATGGGATCCCGAGGTCTTGCCAGGATGCTTAGAGCGGTGTGAGCCTTATGGAATCCCCTGCTCAACTGGCTCTATGGGTCACGGGCTGCCACAGGCAGTAGGTCTTGCTTGGGGCATGAAGCTACAGGAGCAGACCGGCCAGGTCTACTGCATGGTCGGTGACGGTGAAATGCAGGAAGGATCGAACTGGGAGGCGTTGATCTACGCGAAGGAACGCGACCTGACGAACCTGACGGTCCTTATCGACGACAACCAGATGCAAGCGATGGACTTCACCTGTATGGTCGGTGGGACGCAGATGCACCTGCGCAACCGGCTTGTAGGCTTTGGCCTTTCGCTTCATGAGGTCCATGGACACCACCTGGGCGACATTGTCGGTGTGCTTGAGACTACCCGTTCGTCACGAGCTGCAATCCAGTTCAAGACGAAGAAGGGGTTCGGGATGCCGTGCTCCTACGGCAAGACGGAATTCCACTATCGGGTGCCTACCCCAGCGGAGCTGGGCGAGGAGAAAGAATGAAACAAACCATATTCCCTTGCGCCCTCTGCGAAAAGAAGAAACCGTTCCCGCTTACACATGTGATCGTTCATACAAAGTGTTTTGCCAAGCTCAAGGCCGAGCGGGATGCGCTGCGTGCGTTGCTAAACCGCGTTATCGATGAGATTGAGAGCAATTCACTTGCCGCAAGTCATCCACATCTTGCCGCCTATTCTGCGGTGTCAGCCGACACACGGAACGCCATACACATCCAATTAGGCCATACATACAAAGCCCTCGGCGAGGAGGAAGCGTGAGCATGATGAACCAATCCCAAGAGGATCATTATTTTGTAGGAGTGCTTCGAGCAGAAAACAAGAAGCTCCGCGCCGAGCGGGATGCGTTGCGTGCGTTGTTGCGTAGCATTTATAACGACTATGTTCTGCCTACAACCTGTGCGGAAAAGATTTACCAAGCCCTCGGCGAGGAAAAAGAATGAGTAATTACCGGAAAGAGATACTGGACCGATTGGCGACCTTCTTCCAGGACGACGACCGTCTCTGTCTTCTGGCGTGTGACATGGGCTTCGGTGCGATTGACTACATCAAAGAGAAGTACCCGGACCGAGTCTTCAACATGGGGATCATGGAACAAGCGACCATAGGAGCTGCCGCAGGCATGGCCCTGTCGGGGCTCAGGCCGTTCGTGTACTCGATCGTGAACTTCCTCGCCTTCCGGTGCCTGGAGCAGATCCGGCTGAACGTGGTGAAGCAGCAGCTTGACGTGAAGCTGATCGGAACCGGAGCCTGCAACCACTTCGAGCATCTCGGCTATTCACATACCTGCGACAACGAAGATCGAATGATCATGAGCCTAATCGGAATGCCAGTCTTCGACCCATATGACGGTTGCGACCGCGAGTTCGGACATGTTGTCAGCCGCTTTGTCGATCACCCCGGCCCGGCTTACCTGAGGGTATGAATATGAAGGAAGACATTAAGGTCGGCTTCGTCTATGGAACGGTGACCCTGCTTGTTTTCGCTCTACTGCTGCTCACTTGGCGATGGCAGCCGTGGAACATCGAGCAGCGAATAGATCGACTGGAAGAAAGGGTTGAACAGCTTGAAGGAAAAGATTGACCAGAACAAGCTGAAGTGGCACGCCGAGCGTGTCGCCCAGCACCGAAAGGGAGAGTGCGTGGCGCCGATCACGGTTGACCTGGCGATCACCACGAAGTGCACGCATAAATGCGAGTACTGCTACGCCCACACATGTCAGGTCCAGCCCGACGCTGAAGCGTGGACGTGGCCGATGATCAGGAATACGTTCAAGACGTTCGCCGATATCGGCGTGAAAGCCGTGAGCTTCGTCTCGGACGGTGAGAGCACCTGTCACCCGAACTGGGTGAAAGCGATCCTCCTCGCGAAAAGCCTGGGCATGGACGTCGCCCTGGGCACCAACGGGTTCCTGTGTAGCCCGGACGACTTGGAGAAAGTCTTGCCGTGTCTCACCTATCTGCGGTTCAACATATCTGCCGCGTCAACGGAACGCTACAAGAAAGTGCATGGGGTGACCAGTTATGTCTACGAAGAGGTCTTGCACAATATCCGATCTGCTGTCGACCAGAAGCGACGTCATGGTCATGAATGTACCATCGGATTGCAGACAGTGTTCTTGCCGAAGTACGCCGATCAAGTGCTCCTCTTGTGCGGCCTCGGAAAGGGGCTGGGCGTCGATTATCTCACGATCAAACATTGCTCAGACGACGAGGACGGTTCTCTCGGAGTTGTTTACGAAGACTACGGCCTGACGACCGGGCTTCTCGAGCAGGCGGAGAGAATGAGCGATGAGCACTATTCGGTTGTCGTCAAGTGGCGGAAGCTCGAAGCTGGGAATAAGCGCAGCTACAAGCGGTGCCTGGCCCCACCTCTTCAGCTCCAGATCTCCGGTTCGGGACTCGTCGCCCCGTGCGGCATGTTCTTCAACGGCAAGTACTACCACCGACACATCGGGAACCTGCATGACAAAAGCTTCAAAGTTCTTTTTGAGAGCAAACGATACTGGGAGGTCATGGACGATCTGGCGTCTTGCCGTTTCGACGCTCAGACCATGTGTGGGTGCCTGTGCTTACAGGACGCATCTAACGTATACCTCGATTCTATATGGGATGATACGGGAGTACTGCAAGCACCCACGGAAGTACCTCCCGGTCATACGAACTTCGTGTAAGGAGTGTGAACATGGACATGAAAGGCCCAACGTACATCCTGGAGCACCCGAACGAGATTCACCGTGAGCTGCTGCTTCTCCGGGAGTTCTACGACAAGGTGAAGGAGATCATAGTCGAGCGGATTCCCACGCCGGCAGGGATCCTCCTGGCAGTGCACGAGATCGACGACCTGGTCGAAAGCATACACATGCCGCCTATGCGGTGGAAGCCGAAGCAAAAGAGAAAACGAAAGTGAGGAACTATGAGTCAGAGACCGACAATGGTGCGAGGCAAAGACAAAGACTACTTGGGAGATGGCGTGTACATCAACCACGACAACTTCCACACGATTCTGACGACTGAGGACGGGATTAGCGTGTCGAACATTATCTACTTGGAGCCGGAAATGGCGGCAAAGATCATCGCGTACCAGGAACGAATAAGGGAGAAGTATGCCCCCAAAGAAAAAGCTGACCGAGGATGAGTTTTGGGACCACCCGGACCACAACGACGAGCCATGGAAGGAACCCCGCTGCGACACCTGTGGCTCGCCTCACCACGTTTGGTGCGACATTGACGAAGGAGCGATAGACGATGAAAGTTGACCAGGACAAACTCAGGAGCCGACTGTGGGCCGCCATGTCCCAAGTCTTGAACGACATGTTCGAGAACATAAAGCCAGGGACGTCAACACTGAGATTCGATGAGAGGTTGAAGTGCTGCCCCTCGTGTCGATCAATACGGTTCAAACGCTGGGAGAAAGACCGAGTCCACTTCAAATGCGCGCTGTGTGACTACAACCAGGTCTATGGCATTCACGTCCTGGATCTTGACACGATCGATATTTCAGAATGAAGTGCCTGGTAATCGGCGATCTGATCTATGACGTCTTCGTGACGTGTGAGAGCGCCCACCTGGCACAGGAGGGTCCGTTCATTTGTGCGAACTACAAGTCGGAGGAACTATTCTCCGGTGGCGCGCACGCTGTCTATGAGAATGCGCGATTACTCTTCGGCGATGACGTCACTCGGTTCATAACAAACCCGTTCATTTCGACGACCAAGCACCGGTACTTCGTGGACGGGCACGAAATGTTCCGGATCGACACGCACGAGAAGAGTGACCACTACGCCCAAGGACAGGCGACTACCGAAGCGGATGTGGCCGAGGCCATCTGCGGCTACGACGTGGTGTTGATCGCTGACTACGGGAAAGGCGTGGTGACGGACCGGCTCCTGGCGTTGTGCAATGGAGCGAAGAAAGTCTTCCTCGATCCGCACCCATCGAAGATCCCGTACCTGTTCTTCAAGCCGACGGTGTACTTCCCGAACCGGCACGAAGCCAAGATCGAGGAGGAATCAGCTGAAGGATGTACAACCTGGGACTGCCGGATCGTCACCAAAGACGCCGCGGGGGTGACATTGCAGAAAGAGGCCAGCTGGACTGAGACTGACTACCCGTCGCTGAACGACCACCCCCGACAAGTCATCGGCGCCGGCGGAGCGTTCATGGCAGCCTATGCATTCGTCGACTGTCACCAGCCCGAATCCGTCGAAGAGGTCAAGCTGAAGTTTGCCTCGAGTTTTGTCGCTGAAGCCATGACGCACAAGTGGCGGTGCGTGAACACGTCTTACAAGGTGGAGCATGAGTAAAAACCGACGGATCTTCATTGACTTCGATGGCGTGATTACGAATTACGAACGCGGCTGGGAGGGCTACCACACATGTGGCGACACACGGAACGACGAAGCCTACATCTGGGTCATGAGCTTGATCAAGGAGTTTGAGTTCATCGTCCTCTCTGGGCGAGCAGCAACATGGTCCGGGCGACGGTGCATCCGGCGGTGGTTGCGCCGCAACGGATACCCGCGGCTGAAGGTCACCTGTAAGAAGGTGGGCGACTACATTATCTATCTGGACGACCGTGGCTGGCAGTATAACAAGAAGGCAACGCTACTGCCTTCCAGGAATATGCTTATTGATTGGCAACCGTGGTGCAAGAGGAAACAGCAATGAGGGAAGCTAAGTCGAAGATCGAAATAGAGAGCACCTACTTCCACAAGTACGAAACGATTGCGGTTAGCTTCAGCGTCCACCCTGACGTGAAGCTAACCAACGAGCAAAAGCTCATGTTGATCAACAGGATCCACGCCGTCTCGCAACAAGAGCTGGCCAAATTCACAAAGGAGATTCAAGATGGACGGACCTAAATGCTGGGGCTGTGGCGGCGAAATTGTGCACAAGCATTACCCGGCGAGTATCTGCAAGCAGTGCCTCACCATCGGGAACGGTGTCGCTGCGCGAAGCCCGATCAATCGTGCCCAAGCAGCCGCAGAGCTGCAAATGGTGACCAAGGTACTGGCACTCGCCCGGACGTTCCGGGAAAATCTTTTGAAAGAAATGGAGAAATTCGATCATGCCGAGAGGAGAAGAGCACGGGAACGCGAAGCTGACGGAGGAGGACGTGGTGGAGATCAGGAGGCTGAACTCCCTGAAGGAGGACCCGTGGACCCAGGTGGAGCTGGCGAGGGCATACGGGGTGAGCAAGAGCCTGATCAACAAGATCATCAAACGAGTGATCTGGGTTGACTGATGGGTGCACGAAGCGTGAAGATCCTGGTGGACAGCGACCCTGACGGGACCGCGGTGTCGTACCGCGTTGCCGTCAAGACTGATCGGTATGACTTCTGCCGTATCCCCGTGGAGACTATGGAGGATGCGAAGGAGCTGGCGGGCCACATTATCAGACTGAAGAAAGGAGATCCAGACCGTGGGTAGGACTCTTGAGGAAGCTCGCGCATGGATTATGCGTTGGCGGCGAGAGAAAGAGGGAGCGCGATGCCCTTGCTGCGGACTCTACAACAAGGTCTACAAGCGAAAGCTCAACGCCATTCACGGGTTCTGCCTGATCCAGTTCTACCGGCTATCGAAAACGATGAAGCCGGAGACGTTCATTCGAGTCAAGGACATTGACGACGTGCGCTTCCACAGAGGCGGTGGCGAGCACGCGAAACTACGGTTCTGGGAGTTCCTGGAGAAGCACCCCGAAGAGGACTCCTGGCGGATCACGCCCCGAGGGGTGCGATTCGTCAAAGGTGTGACATCAACTCCAAAATACGTCTTTGTCTTCGACAACGAGTACCAGGGCTTCGCCGGTGAATGGGTGCGGATTCAGTCCGTTCTCGGCGAGAAATTTGACTACGAAGAACTCATGAGGGGAGACGCCAACCGTGGGTAGATTCCGACTCCGGAACGTGGGTATAATACTGCGCGCAATCGTTCTCATGCTGTTGAGCAGCTGCACTGTCACACCCAGCCTTGAGCTATACCAGTACGACGAAGACGGCGCCCTCATCATTCCCGACGCCAAGCAGCTTCGAGCCGTCCTGAGCGGCTACGAATGGGAGATCTCCAAGTTTCAGTTCCAGTTCCAGGCCCTCGATGGCGATATAGTCATTGACCACGCTGTCGAGGAGGCGAGCCCCGCCATGGAGGAAGCTCGCGAGATGCTGATTTACGCGGTGGTAAGGCGGCTGGAGCCGGGCACGTATCTGTTACGTGTCCGGTTCTGGTCGCCTGACGACCCGCGCCCGTCGGAATGGTCCGACCCGTTCATGTTCCGTAAAGACTGGTAGTCCGATAACGTGGTGGAGGAAGAATGAAGAAATGCATCCTGGGTCCGTGCCGTGGCTGATATCCTTGTCAGCGGACTCATCGGCGCCCTGGGCTTCGAAATGGACGGGGACCTTGAAGTCAGGATCCTGTACACCGACCGCTCGAAGCCGCCGCACTCCTTCTGGCCAAAAGAGCACGACAGCGTGCACCAGTGGGACAAGCTCAATGAAGAAGGCTACGGGGTCTTCTTTGGCATCACCCGCCGGCGCGGCGGTGGGAAAGCGACCAACTGCTTCGAAGCACACGCACTCTGGTGCGACCTGGACGGCAAGGACTTCGACCGGGACGACCCGGTCGAGGGAAAGGCCAAGGCCCTCTGTGCGATCGAAGAGCGTATCCCCCAGCTGTGGCTCCGGCCGTCGGCGATCATCGACTCCGGCGGTGGGTATCACTGCTACTGGTTCCTCGATGAAGCCTACGACCTCTCAACGCCCGTGGCACGCATACGGTTCGAAGCCATTCTCCGAGGTGTTGCTACCCACCTCAACGGAGACCTGAACTGCTGTGACGTGCCGCGGGTGCTTCGTTTGCCGGGGTTCAAGAATACCAAGTACCCAGATCTGCCGGTCGTCCGGATCGTGGACATGGACACCACCCACTTTCTCGCCATTGACGACCTCACCAACGTGATCGACCCGGTCAAGAAGGACCAGCGGGCGATCGAGCCCTCAGTGTCGCCCGCCGGTGACCGGAAGGTGCTCGAGGGCGGTCGGCACGACTACCTTCTGAAATGGGCTGGGCGACTCAGGCGCGGCGGGGCCTCGAAGGAAGCGACCCTGAACTTCCTCCGGGCCGAGAATCTGGCCACGTGCGACCCGCCCGAGGACGACGCCGAGGTCGTCTTCCTGGCAAACGACACCTCAGGGAGCCGGTGGAGCAGCACCGATCCGGTGCTAAAAGCCGAAGGCTCGTTCGCCGAAAACGTGGCCCTGGGCTCTGCAATCGCCGGTATGGAGATCAAACCGCCCGAATGGCTGATCCAGGACCTATTCATGAACCGGGGGTTTCACCTGGTGGCGGGGCCCCCGAACTCATACAAGAGCTGGCTCACCATGGCGGCCATGATCGCACTGACCAACGGCGCACCGTTCAGCGAGACGCTCACGACCAACGGCGCCGGCTCGACTCTCTTCATCGGCGCCGAGGGCGGCCGGCAGATCCTCAGGCGCGCGCAGATGCTCGCCGCGGGGTTCGGTATGCCGCTGAACGACGACTTCCAGGTCCATTCCAATCACCCCGACCTGGGTTCGGACGAGTCCCGCGAGGAGGTGAGGGAGTACGTCCAGGAGCACAAGATCGACGCCCTGGTGCTCGACCCTGCCCGGTTCCTCTTCAACCTGCAGAACGACAAGCACGACGGGTGGACATCGGTGATCCGGTGGTTCCGGGAGATGGCGGAGATCTGCAGCCTGGTGGTGGTGCACCACACCCGCAAGCTCCCCTCAGGTGTCGCCGAGGAGTTGAGCATGGACTCAATATCTGGGCCGGGGTCACTGATTGCCGCGGCCGACTTGATCTTCATCACCCGGCGCATGACTGACACCAGCAACTTCGAGCTGATCAACCCGAAGTTCCGCGACGGCGCGCTGCTCAAGACAGCGTCGTTTCACTTTGATGCAACCTTCGACGCCTTCAAGATCATGCAGACAGCCACGGCGGACGCGAAACCACTCGCTCGGAACGTGCTCTTGTACATGAGCACTCGCAAACGGGTGTCCAAGAAGGATATACAAACCGACCTCAAGGTACACATAACCCCCGCCGGCCAGGCACTGAAGGAACTCATGGACAGTAACGAGATTGATTCCTATAAGGTAGGCAGGGACACCTGGTACTTCATTCCGGAAAAGGATGAGGAGGGGAACCCCAGTACCGGCACGCCTGGACCAGAAGCCGGATCGCCATAGCCTCAGCTGCGCCGCGACTGTCGCAGAAGAGAAACGGGATACCGAATTCGACCTGCCACTTGGCGATCGAGCCCATGGCAGCTGCCGCTGGCACGGTCGAGCGGTAGCTGCCGGTGCAGAGATCCTTCCAGGAGCCTTCCACGATCACGAACTTGAACCGGAACCCGGTCAGACGGATCAACTCTGCCTCGAACCGGTTCCGCTCGCCGCCAATGCAATGCAGCAGGTCGCTCAGGCCACAGCCTTTGCGCTCGAGACATATCAGGCCCGGAGCCTCGAGCAGCTCATAGTCGCCTGTCTTGAGGGTGCCCCGTTCCTGCCGGAAAGGGGCGAGGTCCCACGGCACCTGTTCGCGGGTGTCAGTGACGACGGTGAAGAGCTTCGCCGTCTTGGCGAGACCGCCACCCTTGGTGGCATGTATCGCTTTCTTCGTGAGGCGCCGCTTGGGGGCACTCTTTGGGCGCGGGAGCCTCATCGGCCAGTCCTTGCGAGCCACCGCTCGTAGTCAGCCTCGACCCAGTTGAAGCTCTTGGTGTCGTTCCAGTTTCTGCCGTAGACTTTCCGGGCATAACCGGTGACGCGCGCTCGGTGTCGATTATGAGCGCGCTGCCGACGGTGCTCTTCTGTGTGGCACTCGCGACAAAGAGCGACCAGATCATGCTCGGTCTCGGCGCCCAGGGTCTCGTAGTGCAAGTGGTGGACGTCCCGCGCCGGCTCGTAGCACCATTCGCAGCAACTGTGGTTCTTGAGGAACAACTCCCTTGTCTTCAGCCAGTGCTCAGACGCCAGGTATCTTGCGTGCTTCCGTTGCTTCTCGGTCCCCTGGTATCTCGCTACCTCGATCCGCATATAGGCTCCGATCGTACCAGATGGTGGTGTCACGATAGGTGATCTTATTGTAAGGGAACGGACTCGCCACCCCTTTGACGTAGACAGCCTTGAAGTCCCCTGGGTAACAGAAAAAGATCTCCTCGGCTGGCGCCGCTGGCAACACTGAGGATAGGGGTAAGAGCGCTGCCGCACAGCCGAGGAGCTTAAGAAAGGCGCGTCTATTCAATCTCGCTCTCCATGTCGTCAGGGAAGTACATGGGCTTGGTCGGATCGAGGCCTTTGCTCTCCAGGAACCCCGTGAACGACTTTGCGAAACAAGCGTCGAAAAACTCCTCGTAGAAGTCAGCCCAGCGGTTGTTCTCCCGGCTCTCGGCCTCAGGGTGCGTGAGGATTATGGCGGAGATCTTGGGGCCGAGCGACACGAACTGAGCCTTGATCATGCAACGGCCATCGTTTTTCTCAACCATCGTCCACCTCCCGCTCCATTGCACGCTGAGACGCCTTTAGCCAGTCCATAACCTGGCGGGTCGCCTCAATGCTGTCGCCGGCTTCGCACTCAAACTGCAACTCGACACCGAGCGTGATCTTCCCGCGGAGAGGATCCATGTAGCACGGCGCCGCATTCATCAGCTTAACCTTCACTTTTCTCTTCCTTCTTCGGGTGCAGCAGTGCTTCGCACTGGTCGGCCATGGCAGATCCCATTTCGTCCACCTGGTGCGCCAAGGCCTGAGCCATGTCCTGGCCTTCCTGGACCTCGTTGGTCAGCTTCTTGATGATCACGTCCTGAAGCCAGACAACCTTCTCGAGCAGCTCTATCTGACGGGGCTCGTCACTCATGACTTGTCCGGGGAGTCGTAAACGGCCTTCTGGGCCTCAGCCGCGGCAATGGCCTTGGCTATCCAGTCGCACCAGAGAGGAAACACCGTCTCCTTTGCCTCACCCGGCACCAGCGGCAGGTAGAGAGTGAGGCTGAGATCAACACAGACTCGGTCACCGTTCTCGCGGAAACGGACGTCGTCACCGGAGCGAAGAGCCCCGAACGCGGTTACTTGCGGCATGGTTCCTCCTTCCCGCATTGGTGGGTCCGTCCGTCCCGGTCATAAGCAGGCCGATCGCATCCTGCCTCGCGGGACGTCCGGTCCCATTGGTGCCCCCGCCCGCCAGGCTCCCGAGGAGAGGGGTCCCTCCAATTTCTGCCATAGACGACCGGGGACATAGCGCCCCGTCAGGCCACCGTACTCTGTCACCCGGCACGCCCCCGCGAGGCTGGGCCAAGATCCGGTGAGCCTAAAACAGATCCCACCGGCGAGGCATGGCCGCGACCATAACACAGAGCGACAACAGAATGCAAGTAGAAAGTTCAACACTCACAAAGCCCTCCGCAGGAGCCCTCCGCAGGAGAAGGGAGCGCGTCCGGGCTGCTGACGGCCCGCTGCGGTCGCTGCGCTCCCTCTCCTGACGTCGGCTACCCCTGCCGGGGCCGCCGTCAGCGCGCGCCTGCGCCCGGCCACACTTCCCACCGCGGAGCGGAGCCCTGCGCAGCAGAGTTGAGCAGGGAATTTTTTTGTTCAGAAAACGGAGGGAGGGATTATACATACGGGGAGGGGCGGCGGCCGCCCCGGAGGGGAGGGGGCTGGGTGCCCCTACCCCTGCTCGGCTCCAAAGGAGCCCAATACTATCTCTTACCGCGGCTTTCACCACCGCTCGAGCTGCCCGCGGTGCGGTGAGCGCTCGAGCTGCACCGTGGTGGGCAACGTAGTACGTAGAACACCACCACGTAGCACGTAGAACGTGGTGGATAGTAGTGCTGAGAGTATCCAATGTCACACGGTGCGTGGTGTACGCTGTGGTGCACGTGGTAAGGGTGTATGGAGCGTAGTCTAGACAGCTGTCGGCGCGCAGCCGCGGCAGCGGAGCGCAGACGACGACAGCGCTTCAAGCGTGGTATTGGTATTGGTATGTCCTCCGTTGTCGCTTGTCAAGGGCCCTGCGGGCGGCTTGCCGCTGGCGTGCTGTGGTCGCCGATCCGTGCCAGAACCACCTGCCTCACCGCCGCGGTGAGAATCCAAGCGCCCGCGGTACGGTGTTTGCTACCACCGCGGCGCCCGAGGCGCTCCCCGAGGCGCCTTTTCGAGCCGGCAGAGCTGCCTACCACGCCGCCATTGCGTGCGACCACGCCGCTATTTTTGGCGGCAAGCGCCCAAATCAACCAAATCCAAGATTAAATCCAAAGTTTTTATTGCTTGCCACGTCTACACTTATGACTATCATTCAACTTTCATGCTTGCGTTTATTCAACCAATACCCGATATTTAAGTCTCTGCTCTTTGATAACCGGCTGGGCTGCGGCGGCGCACCGCCAAAGCGAGGGCCATGCGAGCGACAGACACCGCTACAGTGGACACCGGCGACAGACCGGCCACCACGCGGGAGGCGACGGGCAAACCAGACGCCTCGGCACGCACACAACGGAAATGGGAAGAGCCTACTCTTCCTACCATGTTTACCCCTGTTCCACGTCTTACAACGAAAGGTAGAACGCAATGAAGACACACCAGACTATCCCCATGTTGGCAGTCGCAAGAATCGTGGAAGAGCACCACGGGCGCCAGCTACTCGATCTGACCTACGCTCTCTGGGACGGTGAGCCGGCTCTGCTCGATCCTGAGACAAGCTTCGGGCTATTCGCTACGCTCGAACAGATCGAGGCGCTCTGGCGGCTTGACACCGTTCACCGCGAGGCGCTTCGGTGGTCGCGGGAATGGCACCAAATCGACGACCTTCACCGCGACGCGGTGCGCTGGCTCGAATGCGAAACGTGGTGTGAGAAGCACAATATCGGGGAGAGCGCTGTCGTCGAACAGCTCAAGCGAGATGACGACGACGCCTTCACCGGCAACCACGCCAAGGCGCTCGGGGAGCTGTTCAATAATCCGAGGATGTGACCACGATAACCACCACGGGAGGCGCCGCCGCGGCGCCTCCCACTACCGAAAGGGAACACGATGCTAGACATGACGATGACAGCCAGAGCCATTGCGGCGGCAACTATCGACGACGCTCGAGCCTATCTTGCTGAAACGGACCGATTTGTTTGGTGCGAGGCGTGGTTGTGGAGCGGGAATGACGAGATGCCGCGCACTATGGCGCGCCGCGGTAAGTGGATTGAAAAACTCGAGCGACAATTCGATCTGTTGATTCTTGCGGCGGGAACGGCGCCGCGTCCGATCCGAGGATTCTACATTCGGACCGGCGGCAAACCCGAGCTGCTCTGCGGTGCGTGCTGGGGCGGCGATGCCGACCACGTCGACGTGGTCGGTGTCGAGCGTATCGGCTCGCGAGAGTGTTTCATGTGCAACCAGACGCTTACCGAAGGGAACAAACAATGCTGAAAGCTTTCAAAGACAAAATCATGCTGCGGTCGCACGGCTTCATGCGGGAGGCCGACGTTGAAGAGCTGACCAAAATTGCGCGGCTCCATCCGGTATTGGTGCGGTGCGGCAACGGTCGCTTCACGTGCCCAGCGCAAAACGTCATTCACTTCATTGCGGCTATCGAGGCCGGCGGCAAAGACTACGTGCGCGATGTCTCGCTTCCCTACGATCCAGCGCAAGCTTCAATCATTGCCCGGCAAGCTATCGATAAAGCGAACGATATGAGCGCTGCCCGCGACGACCACAATTGTGACCCTGAGCTGCCTGAAAATGAATGCCCGGCATGTAGCGAAGATATGAATAACTCCCGCGACGACTTCGAATTTTGATTCTACCTTTCGGGAGGCGTCGGCGCTTTGCCGGCGCTTCTCTTTTACCGCAACTGACATAGAAACGGAGAGCGAACGATGACAAACTGGCAAGAAGAAAACGCGCGACAGGAAAAGAGCCACCGCATGGTAACACTCGAGGCGCTCGCTACGATTCCCGAGCCGGCGGTTTTGGGCCCGCGGCACGTGCCAATCCCGCACCACGATTTGGTGCGCGGCTTGATGGATTCTTGCGGCGAACACGGTCTTACCGTGACCGGCCACGATATCAGTCTCGGCGGCTCGTTCAAAGACAAGCGACAACGGGACCTCGTCCACGTCGACACCGATGTCTGCGGTACGCTCACATTGCAGAACGGCGCCGTCCACGAAGGCTCGGCATTACAGCTCGGTTTTTGGAGCAGTAACGCATTCAGGAAGGCGGTGCACGTGGTCGCCGGTCGTCACGTTATGGTCTGCGCAAATTTGCAGATTTGGGGGGATGCGATTTTGGTGCACAAGAAGCACACTCGCGGCTTTAACCTCGGCGCCGACCTTGGCGAAGCAATCAGGCGCTTTATCGGTGTGCAGGAAGAAGCAACAAAACAGATCGAGCGCCTTGCGGCGTGCGAGCCGAGTACCGAGCGCATCCGATCGTTTCTCTACGCGGTCTGGGCGAGGCGCGTGACGCCCGGTGTCGTCTGCCGCAAGGTACATGATATCTACTTCAAAGAAGCGCTGCGGGCGCCGGAAACGGTCCCTGAAGTTGTCGAGCACCACGGGAGCGCCCTTGGCCTTCACCACGCCTTCACGCGGGCGCTTCGGGAGTTTCC
>PJEL010000432.1_pt1 | contig 49035 bp, 60 predicted proteins | sample 1853271 | NCBI WGS metagenome assembly PJEL01 (sample SAMN08108733, study PRJNA415343) | Invertebrate metagenome, whole genome shotgun sequencing project. | host: Globobulimina | place: Sweden: Gullmar Fjord | collected 2015-08
CTCGTCGTCCTCGTCGTCGTCGGCCTTCGCATCCTTCTCGTCGGCATCTGCCTTGGCATCGAGGTCGTCGTCGTCCTCGTCGGGATCGGTTCCGAACATGGTTTCGCCCTCGTCGGCGTCCCCGAAATCACCGTCCACGTCTCCGCCCTCGTCGTCGGATGTGGAGTCGTCGCCACCTTCATCGCCCTCAGAGCCCTCAGAGCCCTCGGAATCCGCATCTCCTGCGCCGGCCGCCATGAGGAAGCGTGCCAAGCGGGAGAGCCAGCCGGAGCGGTCCTGCATCCAGGAGGGGCTTTCGTCAGTCGGTGTCGTCTTGTTTCGCATCGTCTTTGTGCCTCTGTTCATACAGGCGGGGCGCGTCCTGCTCTAACAAATCGAGGAACTGCTTAGCGAGTGCACATCGCCCTTGCGCCTCGCGGATCTGGTTCAGGTCGGCCGTGAAGTCCTGGATTTTGTCCGTTGCACGGTCGATGTAGCGGAGAAGCACGCTCCTGATGACGGGCCACTGCGGCATCTCGGAGACCTGGGCCAATAAGCGGAGTTCATCATCCGAAAAGGCCTTGTCGTCCGCGCCGCGAGCTTCGTCCTGGAGCATTCATCGCCTCTACTGCTGCTGGCCGGGCCCGGCTGGGCCCGGTGCCGAGACCCCAGGTGTACCCGAACCAGGGGTCAAAGCCGCAGCAGAAGCGCCAGCCGACTGCGCCGGGCTCCCGCCGGGGACGCCGATGCCGGCGCCGCTGGCACCCTGTGCCTGCTGTGCTTGCTGCCCTTGCGCTTGCTGCTGCTGGGCCGCCGCGGCCTGCGCTTGCATCGCTACGTGCTCCTGGACGTGCTTCTGCACGTTCTCGATGATGGCCTGATCGGCGTTCTCCTCCGCGAGTTCCCGGAGTAGCTGCTGGTGCGACTGGATGTGAACATCGTGGGGCTCGGCTTGGTTGGCGGCCACCGGCACGAGATCCCGCAGAAGGATGTTCTCCACCCCGGCGTCCTTGACCTTCTCGCCGCCCTTGGGCAGGAGGAGATCCACGTCCTCGATCTCATTGGCCTCGAGCGCCATGCGAGCCATCCTCCGAACCTGCGGCTGCTGGAGCGCGCCGCCCTGGAGCAGCGGAACCATGAGCTGGAACATCTGGAGCACTCGCTGCGCGCGCTGCTCGGGCGAGGCGCGCGTGGGGCTGATCGAAACGCCAACCACCATGTCCCCGATGATCTCCCAGGGCTCGATGGCAACGTAGTCCATGCCGTCCTCGCCCACGTAGCTGACGATCTGCTCCTTGGAGTAGAACTGCTGATTCAGCTTGGCGAGGAGCTGGCCGCTCCGCTTGAGGGTCCGCCCGCTGCGCCGGACGTGCATCACGAGCCGGGTCTGTAGGTTCGCCGCAGCGTCACTCACAGCCGTGGCCGTGCCGCCCTGGGCCTGCCCGCGGAGCTGCGCGTTGAAGCCGGTCAGATCGTCGGCGTCCGCTGCAATGTGCCCGTCCATGGTCATTGCCAGACTGGTCGGGGCCGGAAGCTCCATCCGCTGGATCGCGTCCACGCCGCGCGTTCGGATGACAGCATTCGGCTGCAGAACCAGCTCCTCGTCCAGGAGGTTCGCGCGGCTCTTGTCCACCACGATCGGGGCCATAGCTTCGATCACCACCGAGTCCATCCAACGGTTGATGTTCTCGTTTGAAAGCTCCTGGTGCCCCTTCAGGATCCCGCCGATGCCGCGGCCGAAGGGGCAGTCCGGGATCTTGAAGAAGTGGTGGACGACGATGCCGGTGAGCCCGTGAATCATCTTGTTGCGTGAATAGCCGATGATCCGATTCGGGGATCCGAACGTGATTGTTTCGCGCTTCGAGCGGTACTTCAGGACGACCACTCGGCGGTCCCCCTGCAGCTTGTCCCCGGTCTCCCCTTCGGCTTCGTCCTTGTCGTAGCCCAGCTCCTCGAGCCACTCATCCCAAGTCGCGGCCTTCGAGTCGGCCCACGTCTGCGCGTCCTCCGGCTGGTCCTCGGGCTTCTCCTCGGAGATCCACCGCTCGAGCGCCTCTTGGCTTACGTGCGGCTTGTCGCCGTCGAACTGCGGTTCGGCCAGCTCGCGCAGGCGAGAGATCGACGTGGGCACGCGCTCAAAGAACCAGCCCCCATCATCGCCCATCGTCACGTTGGGGCCGGGGAACACGTCCAGGGGGTTCAGCACTTCCACGGTGGGCTTGTCCGCTACCGAGACTTCCTCCTCGCGGAATGACCTGGACTTTTTGCCTTCCCCGTCCTCTTCCACGAACGGGACGGTCCGCATGTCCGTGCGCCGGTCCCACCCATGATCCAGGTAGCCGGTGCCAAGGAGCGCCGCCCACCAGTACATATCCTCGTAGGCCTCCTCCCAATCGTAGGCGTTGACCTGGAAGTTTTGCAGGCGCTCGAGAGCCTTGGCTGCGTTCTTCCCCTCGCGCGTCATGCCCTGCATTCGGAACACACCCTTGGAATCCAAGGTGGCGGCGACGATCGACGGCAGGGCGGTCTCGACCTGCTTCAGGATGATCGGCAGATAGCGGTCGGACTCCCACGCCAGCTCGCGCGGCTCCGTGGGCTGTTGGAACCAAGCGCGCACGGAGAAGTACCACTCCTCCTCAAAGTTCCTGCGCATCTCCACGGCGCGAGAGAATCGAGCCATGAAGGTCTTGCAGACTTCCTCGATGCCCTCGCCCTCTTCCTCGTGCGCTTCGATGAGATCCTCTACGGTCTCGATGAACACACGGTCTTCCGGCCGCTCGGCCCCCTCCGCCTTGGGCGGCTTGTCCATCTGCTTCTTGCGGGGGCCCAGAATCACACGCTCATTGATGAGCTGTAGGTCGTCGCTGGTCTGGACGGGCATGGACTACCTCCGGGGCCGGAACGGCCTGGATACCGAAACTGTTGGCTGTTGCGCCCGATGGACACTACCCGCCCCCACCGGCGACCGGCTAGGATCTGGTAGGTCCGCGGTTTGGGCCCACATCTTCAGGCAGTCGCCGGCGTGGCAATACTGGTCGTGGACCGGAACCAGCGTGAGGGTCGGGGCCCCCTCCTGCCGCTTCTTGTAGCGCCACTGGGTTACGACTTCTGAGAGCGTGGGAATCTGCTGGTCCGGGCCGTTGCGCTGCATCTCGAGGTGGGCAGAGATCTTCACGTGGCGCATGAACAGTTGGAGGTGGGAGATCGCCTGAAGGTTGCTCTGGATCGTGATTGGGCACACGTCGATGTCGTACTTGTCGAGAACATCGTAGGCCGTCTGGCTGGTGGCAATGCTCCTGGTCGTCCCGTAGGCGTCCCCGAAAACCTCGGCCGGGCCGTTCCATCGCTCGTGCCGGCGGATGATAGCCATTTCGACTTCGTTGTACTCGTGCGGCCACGGCTCGCCCCGGTACGTGCTATCGGGGATGTGCCCGATGATGAACGGCACGAGCCAGTCGATCGCCACGTCCTCCTTCTGCACGAAGTCCACCACTCGCCACTCGCCGTTCAGGAGATCTTCCTGCGTCCAGATCACGGCCATGGCATCGCTGATACCCGGGTCGATCACGATTTGAAGGGGGAGCGTGGGGACGTAGATGGTCCCGTCCCACACCGGGCGGCCCGACTCGTCGTGCACGTTGGTCTCGGGGTGCTCCGGCTTCCAGAAGTGCGAGGAAATCTTCACTTCGGGGAGCACCCGGTTGCCGGCGGAGCTTTCGTAGTCGATGTCCAGCTCTTGCGCAATGGCCTCGTCGGTCATGTGCTGCCGCTGTTCGTTGTACCAGTCCACGTCAAGCTCGGGATGCTCGCTCCAGTGGATCGTCCGGCGGACCACCTTCATCGGCCCGCGCATGAGCTGGAAGTGGAACGTGTGCTTGCCGGCCGGCGTGCTGCCGAAGCTCGCGCGGTTCGTCGTCTGCTTGAGCGACACGTCCGCGTTCTTCATCTCGTCGGCGTGCGCAATCTCATCGCCAAGGACTTCCGAGTAGCGGTGGCCGCGGCCGAACATCGAACCGAACTGCTTCCCCACGATGATGTTGCGGGGCTTGAAGGGGTTCTTGAGCTGGAGTCGCTTGTTGTGGCTGTCCTTCTTCAGGTAGTTGCCGAACAGCTCGTCACGCATCCACCGCGGGAGGTGGTTGAGGATGTAGCGCACCTTGCCGAACAGACTTTCGTGCGTGGCCTCCTGGCCGCCGTCGTCCACGTCCAGGACGTGCACCGCTCCGATCAGAATGCTCCAGTTGGTGAGGAACGCGAAGGCCCAGACGCGACAGGCCAGCTCGACCCAGGAGAACCCCACGCCGCGGGACTTCTCGATGCACATGGTCATGCGCTCGCGTCCCTTGGTCTTCGTCATCCGGTGATAGGGCTTCACCATCTTCTCTTCTTGGAAGTCGTAGCAGACCATCGGCGCGTCGATGCCAATGCGGTCGTCGTAGGTCCAAACGAAGTGGTTGATAAAGAAGATCGGGTCGCGCTTGCACAGCTCGAGGATCACCTTCCGGTAGCTGGCGTCCTTGTCGGCGCGTTCGTTGATCCGCACGCGCGCCTCAAGATGGGAGCGGATCTTCTCCTCGTGCCGAAGCCCCTGCAGCTCCTTGTTCAGTGGGTCCAGGATGCTGCGCGGGTAGCCCCGCGGAAGCGGAATCTCATCTATCGTGAGGTGCTTCCGGTACTGGGTGGCTTCCTCAGTAGTCCCAACCATTGCCGTCACACCTTTCGCGCGCGCGCCGCTCGCGCGCTGCGAGAGTCCGGCCGTAGCACCATGCGCCCCAGCGCGTTCGCTGGCGGCCGATCCGGTAAAGCAAGGCCACGTACTCCTTGCGACCGGCGCCGTGTAGAGCCATCGCGTCGGCGCGGGTCTCCTGCTCGCGCGCCCACCATGCCCACAACAACGCAGAGCACGGGAGGAAGCAAAGCATCCCGGGCATGTTGAGGCCGAAGGAGAAAGCCACGGCCGCAAAGGACGGCACGAACAGGAGAAGTGCAAAGAACTTGTGGCGCTCGTAGGCGTGGCAGCCCTCGTGATAGCAGAGCGCCTCGAACCCCGGGGTCATCTCCATTTCCCGGTCAATCACGATCTTCGGGCGGAGGATGCCGACGCAAGCCCCCATCGTCTTCTTCCCGTAGATGTGGAGGTTCCGGTAGGTGCGGAATTCGAGGTTGGCGTGCATGATCTCGGCGGGGGTGGTCACGTGAACTTCAAAGCCTCCGCGCGCAGGTCTTCGTCCGAACGATCTTCGAGCGCGCCTTCGTCCATCATGTCCATGCGGTTCTTGGCCGCGATCGGTTCGGCCGGCACGAAGAGACCCAGCCCGCGGGCCATCTCGATCAGGACTCGAGTGCTGCCGGGAGCTTGGTGGTCGTCAATCTTCTCGGCCAGCTTGATCGCTACGATCGGAGCCATGGCGTGCATCGCACGAACGGCCCGGTGGTAGAGAGTCAGCACGAGTTCCTTAGTCATGCCGGCCGTGAGCGATGAGATCATCATCTGCTTGGCGGTCGGAATCTGGATCTCGGTTTCGATTGCCTCGATCGCGCCCTGCAGCTCGGCCGCGGCAAGCGGGTCCACGTCGGCGCGCGCGAGGAGATCGGATTCATTCTCGAGCACGCCAAGCAGAAACCTGCTCTGCTTGTGTACGGAGATCACGTCGGTGAGCGTGACGGCGCCCTGTGTGCGGACGCCCTTAGCCACCGAAGGGGTTCCCGAAAACCTGCTGGCGCAGCGCGCCAAGACTCCCACCGGCCTGCCTACGCTGGAGTCCGCCGGACGGCTGGCCCGAGAAGTTGTCGAACTGCTGCCGTCGCAGACCCCCGCCTGCGAACGGGTTAGGGCCAGACACGCCGGCTCCGGGGTTCGTGTTCTGAGCGAAGTTCAAGCCCGTGGCATGGGGGAACCCCCCGCTGCCAGCCCCAGGCTGCCCAGGCTGAATACCGACGAAGCCGCCCGTTCCGGCCGCGCCGCCGAACAGGGGCCCGGCCGTCCCGCCAAACCCACCGGGCTGGCCGGGGGTCGGGTCCGTGGCCGGTCCGCTGGCCGGGTCGATCGTCTGGGGCGGGCCCACCGTGGGCGCCTGGAGCCCGGGAGGGCCGCCGGTCGGATTCTCGCCGCCTGAGGGCGCCGCCGGGCTGCCGAACGGGTTGCGGGGCGCGCGGGGTCGGCCCCTTCGGGGTGCGTGCCTGCCTTGGACGAATGCCATCGGGACTCCTACTTGAACGGGTTCGGCCCGTCGTCCTTGGGTGTAGGAGCCGGCTTGCGCGTCAGATCGAAGATCCTCGCATCCGCCGCCGTCTTCGCCTTTCGCTGGAGCGCGGCGCGCTTGTTCTTCGCCCGCTCAGCTAGCTTTCGCTGCCTCTTCGTGAGCTTGGCACTCGCGGCTGCAGCCTGCCGCGCGGCGTGGTGCTTCTTGAAATCCGCGGTGGTGGCTTCGGGCATTGGGGCTCCTGGTGGGCCCCACCCTAACGACTCAGAGCCCCAAAGCCCTTTTCGCTTTGAACGGGCGGAATAGACCGTCCTTGCAGCGGTGGTAGATCCCGCGGCCGTCGTACTCCGCCGGATCGTCGTCCAGGTCGCCCGCAACGTACAGCAGAGGGGAAGTGCCCTCTATCGTGCACTCGACCGCTTCGAGCTGCTCCGCATCGTCCACCAGGACAACGATGGTCCTGAGTTCCTGGTCCGGCGTCACGACCAACACAGCTCCGTCGTAGCGACCGCCGATCAGAGAGAGTGAGGAAGCGCGCATGGCCGATCCAGGATCGCACGGCCAGAGGCCGACTCTAGGTAGTCCCTGACGAACGCTACGAGTTCTGAAATCAGCACCCCGTCCGTGAACTCGAGCCACTCGTCGTCGTTGTCGAACACGCTCGGCATCGAGTCCTTCGGGAAAACCTGTGCGGGCGGAGGGTACGGGAAGCTCGCGCCCTCCAGGTAGCGGGCCTGCCTCCAGGAGAACCAGGAGAGGACCGGGTAGCACTGGGCGCACCACCAATCGTTGCCGACCGGGATCGCCCCGCGATTCTTGTCCCCGAGTTCGCGGTCCGCGTAGATGCCGGCGGACCCCCCAAGGTTCGAGCACGCCGGGCAGAACGGCATGATTGTGGTGCGGTGCACACGCGCGCGCACGCGCCCCGCAAGCTCGTCCTCGCTAGGCATCGCGTTCGTGATTGGTTCGTTGTCCAGGTCGTAGAACACGCCGCGCAGCTCGCGCACGATTCGGGACTTCTCCCCGCGCACGTCGGACAGAGCATCGGTGAGCCGCGCAACGTAGGCGCGGCGCTCCGCTTCGACTGCCTTCACTTCGCCGGCAGTCATGTCCACGATCGGACGGAACTTGGACCACATGGCGCCGATGTTCCCGCGGATCACGCTGGAGATCGTGTCAGTCTTGCCCATCGGTGAGCCCCTTCAGGATTCCCCCGCCTCCGATACGTGTCATGCCCTGCCCAAGTCGCTTGTGCCCGTCGAACACCATGCGCTCCTCGGTCTGCTGCGACCCCAAGAACGAGTTGTAGGCTTGCACGAACTGGTGGCGGACGTGGGTTCGGCTGCGGCCCGTCTCGATGGTTGCCCACCCGACCGACTGAGCGGCGCGCATCGCAAGCTCGTCGGAGCACCCATAGGGTGCGTGGTACTCCTTGTCGCGGATCGCTTGGCAGACGTGCTCCCAAGCCTCCTCGGCCGTGAGCACATCGCCCTGGGTCATCTTGAAAACGAACGCGCGAATGTGCGCCACGGTCGGCGGCCACTCCTCCGTGCGCGCGTGGTTCTTGACGGCTTCGTTGAAGTCGTTGAAGTGCAGGTCTCCGCACATCTCCAGCCAGACGCGCACCATGGTCGCGTTCGGCTCGAAGTGCCGCGGGTAAAGAGCCTGGATCGCGCCCAGGCCCAGGATCATCTCGCGTTTGTTCATAGCTCGCCTTCCATTTCCTGCAGCAGGCCGTGCACCGTCTTGGAGGCATCGACGCTGCGCCGCGGCGGCGCCTCGCTCCGCCCCATCTGGGCGTTGATCGTGTCGAAGTGCTTTCGGACCTTCGCGCCGGACAGGAGGTTCCCGTGCCAGAACCCGCGCTCGTCTGCGATGTGCGCCCAGTGGATCATGTTCGACAGCTCGAGGGTCGTCCGCCCGTCGAGACGCATGGCCTTGTCCAGGTCGGTCGCCCACGCATCCATGCTCGTCGGCGCCTTCACCTTCGGGCTGTGCTCCTTGATGCACTGCAGCAGGTACTCCGCCAGCTCGACGGCTTCCTTGGGAAGTTGCTTCTTCGGCTTCTTCCCAGCCGCGCCCTTCTTCCTCGAAGAGGAAGATGTAGCTGTAGCTGTAGCTGTAGCTGTAGGCGGTGGCTTGGCCGCGACTTGCGCGCGCGGTTCCGTGGGACTTCCGCCGCGATTCCGCGCGCGGTCCTTGAGAATCTTCGAGTTGTGAAGCTCGTACTCGTGAAGCCTGAAGTAACTGGGGTCTCCGTCGATCCTATGGACGAAGCGGGCATGCTCCATGGCGTCGAGAATGGCCTGCCCTATGAGCCCCTCGGGCTGCCCGAAGTCCTCCGCGGAGTAGTCCGGCCACACGGTTGAGAGGAATCCCTGGGGGGTTCGGACCCGGAACAAGCCGTCCGTTGAGAGCCTGTTCAGCATCGTGAGGTTCAGCTTCAGCACCCACGAAGGCACCATGCACGGGATGGCGGAGTGGAATGCGCGCGGGAACCCGCGCGCGGTTCCGCGAAAATGCGCCGCACACTCCGTCACCTTGTCTGAATCGAAGAGATCCAGGTAGCAAGCCGTCCAAACTCCCTTGCCCTTGCCCATCCGCGCTCTCCAGGAAAGACCGCCGACCGCACCCAGGGCGCCAAGAAACGAGTGCTGGCCCGGACGGGGCGCTCACATGGGATGCGGCCGGCGACGATTGGCTTTCGCCCGTTGCCAGCGCGGCGGATCCTACGGCTTCGTGTTCCCATCGTCAACCCTTGTCCGTGCGCTAGGGGCAGGGCCCCCGTAGACTTCCGCCATGGAAGAAGAATCAGTCAGCGCGAAGGCCCGACTCGAGCGCATCGAGGCGTTGCTAGAGCGCATTGTCCAGGGGCTCGACTGGTTCCTCACCCCCGCGGATGCGGTCTACCCGAAGGAGCTTGGACGACACATGACCACCCCGAAAGTGAGCCCCGAGAGGCTGATCGTTCTGCGCCCCACCGTCTACCTGAAGGGGTGGAACGCCTTCCATGAGGACCGGGCGGCCAGGGCCACGAATCCCTACCAGAGCACGCGCGGCGGATACCAGAATGCGTGGTTCCGCGGGTACGACGATGCCGAAGCAGGACTTGACAGGCGCCGGGAGTCGGGTGCATAGTTCTCCCCCGCTGGCCTGGAGACCCCATGAGCACGAGCAAGAAAGCCCTACGGCAGGCACTCACCGAATCGAACGCCGAGAACCAGCTACTCAAGCACCAGCTTCGAGAGATCCAGGTCCACGGCTGGACGCTGCAAATGGTCTGCGCGGCCGTGCTCGAGAAGCTCACCGACGACGGTGCGTTGATGCTCACACTCGAGGAACGGAAGGCGGCCATGGACGGGGGTTGGGGTTTCGAGACCCAGGTACTCGAGGACGAAGCGCAACCGATGATCGTGCGCGTTCGGAAGGACATGCCCAGTGAGTAAGGATCGAATCCCGCAAGGCCTCCGCAAGGAGATCAACCGGGTGGGGCCTGGGAAATACTGCGACCCTGCCACCGGGCGGATCTACGTGGACTCGGCGGACATGGACGAGGCCTTCGAGGAAATGATCGACGGCACGAAGAAGGCCGACGAAGCGCGCGACCTTGCGAAGGAGAAGGAGCTGCGCGCCGACCGGCCGCGCCCGCCCATGGAGATCGAGGAGCTGGCCGTGCAGCAGCTCTACCGTCACGCCGATCGACTCGGCGGCGGGATCGACGTGAAGGCGGCCAAGAGCCGGCACAAGCATCTACTCGGCAAGCAGGCGTGGAGGCGCTCGCTTGGCGAGGATCTGGACGACAAGGAACTCGAGGAACTGGCGGCATTGCTGGCCGCGCTAGGAGCGAACGAAGATGGCAACACGAGTGGAGAAGGCGATAGCGGAGCTTGAAACCGCAATGGGGGGGCGCCCTTGGGTGCTCCTCTTCGATCCGTTGCACGTAGACAGCAGGAATGCCGGGTTCGTGCTGCAAAAAGCAAACGGCATGGCTCCGTACACCCTGCTTGGCTTCGTTGGGATGTTCGATCGCTTCGTGAGCGAGATCCTGGACGACACGCAGAGCGAGGCACGGTCCGGCCGGCGGGGCGCTCCTGATCGCCGCCAGCTTGAGATCTCATGCTTGAATCAGCTCGGGCTTGTCTTCGACTTCACGAAGAACGCCGCGGAGGAGCTGTTCAGCGAAGTCATGAAGTGGACCGACGTGCAGCTCCAGGAAGCAACGGAGTGGGGCCAGTGCTTCAACAAGGCGCCTGAGCACTCAGGTATGCAGCCCGACTTCTTCCCGTCCGAGTGGGTGCGGCGATGAGTCCCGAACGTGTGGATACGGCTGTGAAGCTGCTCGAGACCCTCAAGGACTCCATCGGATCAGTGGTTGGCGCGGCGGCCGACCTGGAGCGGCAAGTCCGCTGGCTCGAGGATCTGGTCGAAGCGTTCGTTGAGCACACCGCGCCGGGCCTCAAGATCAAGGACGACCCCGGCGCCTACGTCCGCGAGATGGCGAGCCATCCGAACGCGCACATCAAGCGCGTGCTCGAGAGGGGTCAGCAGCGTTGGATCGAGAGCCTCCGGGCGGCCATCCTTGAGTAAGTACGTGCTGGACACGCGCCTGGACTGGACGTTCGCGCGCAGCAGCGGAGGCCACGAGATCTTCACGAGGCAGGAGTTCGGCGGCGTCTGGGTTGCAGCCGTCGCCGGCTTCCGCGGCGGGGAGCACAAGACAACCGGCCCACGCGCGCGGGAGCGTGCGATCGAACAGGCCGTCTTACGAACCGAGTCGATGAACAACGTGGAGTAGCCATGCCGAATCCCCCCCCCGATCTCGAGACCCGTTTCAATCATCACCCCCCGCTCTGCAGGGGCGTAGAGCGCCGGCACGAGGATGTGCGCGGCGCTTTCAAGGTGGTCTCCTCCATCGTCATGGAGCTGGTGCCCGCCGGCCGCGAGCAGGCCATTGCGCTCACGAAGCTCGAAGAGGGCATGATGTGGTCGAACGCCGGCATCGCTCGTGCGCTCTCTACTCCTCGGACTGGGAAGCGCGCCGGGGCTCCGCTCCCCGAAACGAACGTCAGCGACACCTACCGCGATCGGAAGAAGCCGTGATCGAGATTCCCGTCGTCCTCGCCGTCCTCTATCTGTGTCTCGTCATGTTCCTTGTTGCGGCCGTTGCCGGCATCTGGGCGCGCGTCCGCTTCCTGGAGAGGTTCATCGAGGACTACCAGGAACCGCCCAGGAACAAGCTCACCGGGAAGCCCGTGAGGCCGGACGAACCGGCGGTCTTCGAGACCCCGCGCCAACACTAGACGCTGCCAAGGGTAGGGGCCTCAAGGTGGGGCCCCGCCCTTCTCAGAATGGAGCTGGCCCGATGACGAACCTACCGGACGGATTCATGGAACCGCCGCACTGGGAGCCCGACATGGAACCCGTCGCTACTGGCTGGATGCTCACCGTCAACATGGACGGGCATCGGACCGAGAACCTCTTCACGGGGCCGGACGCGCTTACGCAGTGCGCTCTCTTCCAGGAGAGCACCGGGCTCATGGCCGCCAGCCCCGAAGTGGACTGCTTCGAGGTTGAAGTCTTCCGCGCCCTCCCGCTCCCCGCCCCGCCCCCCGTCGATGCGGCGCGGGCAGCGGTGCAGTACGCGCTGTGCTATGCGCGAGCCAGACTTGTCGAGGCTGGGATTGACCCGACGCTGCTGGACAACATCCCGCTTCCGGGCGATGGGGCTACAGGCACAGCCGCCGAGTCGCAGCAGGAGGAGAAGAAAGATGGACGGTGAGCGCAAGCGGTTTGAGAAGTTCCATCAACCCTCCTGCGGAATCTCAGAATCCCACGTATCGCCAGCAGGAGACTCCGAGATCCCACGAATCATGCACTTCTGAACGAACATCCGGGCATCACGCGGACCACGAAGGCGGATGAACCCAACATGCTCGAGGTTGTCGATCCGCCAGCCTCCGGTCAGAACCAGCGGGGGGGCATCATCCGTCCAGTCAACCCGAACGCTACTCATCGTCGCCATCGGCCGTCCTCCAGGGAAAATGTGTGGTGGATCCTCCGACTCCGTTCACGCCCTAACCGCGCAGCCCACCACCTCGGGGCCTGCCAGCGCGCCCCCGGAGTCTAACCGGGCTCACTTGTACCCTCGGGACCGTCGCTGACGGCTACCCCGTGGCCTCGAGCGCATCACAATCCTGTACGCGCCAGCAGGTGCCCCCGGAGACTACACCAAAGCCACCCCCGATACCGAACCGGGACCAAAGCAGGACCGATCTAGGACCAAACCAGGACCGTTCCATTCACCCCCCAAATCCAAACTGACTATTCAGTGGACAGGGGGCTCACTCGGAGCCGTCAAGCCCCCCTGCCACTCGTAGCAGCGCCGGCAGGCATCAAATCCACCCCACTCCCCATCCCAATCGTTCGGGAGCACAAGCCCCTCGTACATCGGAACTCCAAGGCCACCTCCAGAAGAGGGCACTTCCAGGTACGTCCCACACACCGCGCACTCGCTCCGGCGGGGGCTCAAGTCGATCACCAGCATGGCCGCAGAGTCTCCTCTACCCCGCACTCAGATTTCAACTATTGGATGGACAAGGGGCAGGATTCCTTCTGGACAGCCAGCGGATCCGGGGTGTGCCCCCCCCCTTGCAAAGCCCTACGGTAGGCCGTTGTAGGGGGGCCGGGATTGGCGCCTCTCGGCCCCTCGCGCGTCCCCCTCGCGCGCGCCCGTGCATCATCCTGCGACCGATCGCCCCCCGGTCCGGGATCGGCTGGCGCTCGATCAGGTGGGGACCACCGCTCCAAGGTGCTAGGGGTTCGAGGTTGTTCGAGGTGGGGAAGGTGGGCGGATTGTGGGCGGATGATCGGGCCGGAGGTGGGGCGGAGTGAGTGAACGTCCATGGGGGTGGGCATACGTCCGCAAGAATGGACGCGGGAAGGCCTTCTCCTGATGATCGGTGGGGGATCGGGTGGCTAACGGTCCGGGGGATTGGCTGGCGGAGGGGCTGGGGGGCGGGTTTGGGCTGTTTCCGGGGGTTTGGGCTGCTGGGTCGGTGGTTGGGCGCCTGGAGAGGGGAGGGCCTGAGGGGCTGTCCTGATGGGCTTGTGGCTTCCTTGGTAGTGCGCGCCTCCGGCGCGCTGCGGGCGGTCGCGTCTCCCCTTGTCTTCGTCCGTTCTTCTCCTGCGGAGTGCTTTCCCGGGGAGGAGGGGCGGCGGCTGTTTCTGGGCTTCTGGGGGGTGGGCACGAAAAGGCCCCGCGGCCGGTGGGGGCGCGCGGGGCTCGGGGTGGTTTGTCCTGGTCGTGCGGTCTACGGGCGGCGCCTCCTCTCTTCTCCGGTCCTGCGCTCCGGGTGGTCTATCCGGGTGCCGTAGGACGTGGCGCGGGGATCCGCTCCCGGGATGCTGAACCAGACGACGGCGGGCGGGCCGGTGGTGGTGTCCTGGCGGCGCTGCTCCTGCCGGCGGCACGGGGGGGACACTCCGCGCGGGCCGTCGTGGGGGATGGCGCGGACGTGGAAGCGGCCGTTCTCGTCTTCGAGGATGTAACCCCATGACGGGCGGGCCGGCGGGCCGATGTGGATGCGCTCCTCCTGGAGGGCATCGTCAACGTATGCGGCGGCGTGTTCCCCTTCTTGGGGCTCGTAGTAGCGGACGGCGGCGGCGCGGTCGCGGAAGTGGCTAGTTCCTGTGCTCATCGGGTGCGCCTCGCGGTGGCCCTGGCTCGAAGGAGGGCGGGCAGGTCGGCCCCTGGCTCCTGGTGCTCGATCCATACCGCGAGCTGCTCAAGCTCCCGGGCTCCGTCTTCGTCGGGCGGCCGGCTCTCCTCCTGGTCCTGGAGCGGGAGCTGTTCCTGTCTGGCGTCTGCGTCGGGGTAGTGCGCTGCCGGGGGCTCGGGGTACTCGTGCTTGCCTAGCTCGTGGGTGTACTTGAACTCGGCGGCGCACGATACGCAATAGTGATATGAGCTAGGTCCCTCGCTCCCGGTGTCCTCTCCTGTGTTGATGACAAGCCAGCCTGAGGTCTGAACGTCGGGCGCTCCGCAGTCGGGGCAGACGGCGGCGCGTTCGAGGTGCGCGGGCTCGGTCCCATTGTCCTGGAGCCACTGCCGGGCTTGGTCCTCGTACCAATGTTCCCCTTCTTCGGGGCGTTCGAGGTCGGGCCGGAGGATGTAGTACCGCTGCAGGCTTTCGTCCTGGCAGGTCTGGCACCATAGACGGTGCTCGGCTTCTTCGTCGGTATCGACGTGGCGGCCGATGTCAACGCCGGTGGGGCGTCCCCTGCTGTCCAGGATGGGGTCTCCCGGGAGGAAATAGGCGGGGAGGTTGAGCTGCACTCCGTGTGTGTGGCCCTGGGGGCAGCATGCGCGCCATTCGTAGCGCGGGGGAGCTGCTCCCGGGTTGGTCGTGGGTCTTTCGTTCATCGGTTCGGGTGTCCAGGTGCGAGGGGAGCCGCGGGCGCTCCCCCCGGCTTGGGGTCTACGTGGTGGGTTCGGTACCTTCGAGGACGTGCGCAGCCTGGGAGATCAGGTGCGCGGCTTCGTAGTAGGCGCCCGGTGCCGGAAGATCCGGCGACGGGGCCCGCTCTGCGCTCCTGGCGCAGGCTTCGAGCACGGCCGCGAGTGTCGCGGCCTGTTCTGCCACGGTGGGCAGGCGGAACGTCTGGGGGGCGCTCACGAGCAAAGCCAGATCAGCACGGCAAGCCATGCGCAGGCGGCTGCAACCATCTGCCCCCCGCGCACGGTGGCGTCGTCAAGTAGCGGGGGCATCGGCTGTGCTCTTGGTCGTGGGTAGGCGGACGGTCCGAACCTCCTGGGCGAGGTGCTCAAGGTGCGTCCCTGCCTCGACGGGCGAGCGCAGGGCGTTCAGGTCGTCCCGATCACTCCAGGGGCGAACGTCGGGCTCTGGCGTGCTGCAACGCCGGAGAAGTACGCGCGGGATCCTGAGCGCAACGCACAAGCGGGGCACCCACAATGCGGGCCGGTCGGCCGGTCCTTCCTTCCGTTCTTTGGCCTGTAGGGCGTTGGCTATCCGCCGGAGGGTCTTGTGCATGCGCTCGGCCTTGTGGAGACCGACTGCGTAGGGGTCTCGGTAGGTTCCGGCGATGTCGTCAACCTCCCATCTCCAGGTGCCGCCGTGGTCCTGGTAGGGCGGGGTCCAGGTCGCGCGCCACGCCCACCCGTCAATGGGTCCGTAACTGGCGGCGCGCAGGCCGGTCGTGTCCTGGAGGCAGTAGGCCGGGGCAAGCTCAACGGCTACGCTCGGCCGGATCCCGTGGCATGCTTCGTGGGACTTCAGGGAAGCCACGAGCACGGGTAGGGCTGTCGGGTCGTCGGTGGGCGCGTATCCATCTGCCCACCAAGGGGGAGCGGGAAAGCTCATCGGGGGGAGCCTGTGGCGGCTGCGCGGTCGTAACCCTCGGGGAGGTTCTCGGCCTGGAGCTTCCATCCCTTGCGGACTCCCTGCCAACGTGCGCCCGCTTCGCGCAACTCTTCGAGGATCCACCCCTCCGGCTTCGAGGTAAAGCGCACGTAAGCGAGGCCGGAGGGCCAGACAGTGACGGTGCCACCGCCGCACGGGGTCCGCATCTGCTCGGGGCCGGTGTCCTCTCTCCGGGGCTCGACTGCGCGCGGGGCGCTCCGCTCCTGGTCGGTGACATCCTCGGCCACTCCTCCGCCGGCCAAGCCGGTCAGGCTGTAGATTCTTCCTGCCTTGGGCTCGTCGTCCCCTGCCCACGCTCCGCGACCGCTGGCGCGCTGGCGCTGGATCCGCTTCGGGGTGGGCTTGTCCTCGGGGGCTGCCTCGCGCGCGTTCAGCAGAACGGCCACAAGCTGCGCGGTGCGCTCCTCGTGGAAGTGCCCAACCTCTTCCCCTCCGTCTTCGAGGGCGAAGGGCGGGCAGTCCGCCGGGTGGTCTGCGCTGTGGTCGGTGACTTGGTATCTCATCGGTCTGTGTCTCCTGGCGCGCTCATCGGCGGCGCCTGCCGGGCCCCGCACGGGCTTGGAACCGTGCAGCGGGTTACGGGGGCCCCTGCGGGCCCCTCGTCCTCCCCGGGGGGCTACTCGGGGGCTACGGTGAAGTGCGTCGTGTGGGTGATCTTGTCCCACCATGTGGGAGATCGGTCCTCCGTGATGAACTGGAACAAATGGAGCGCGCCCTCGTTCTCCATGTCTTGCCACATTTCCAGAGCCATTGCGGGCATATCCACGGGTAGCTCGCGCGGCGTGATCTGCCACAAACACCGCTTCTCTCCGGTCCCCATGAGACGGCGGACTTCTTCTCCTGTGTCGCGGGGGCTGCCGGGGTTGGTCTAGGCCCCCCCCTTCTGCGCTGCGGCCATGACGCTACCGGCGGCGACCTGGAGGGCGGCGCGGTCCTTCGCATACCCCTGCTCCTTCGCGGTCCAGGTGAGACCGTTCGCAACGTCCCACGAGGACAGGAAGGCCCCCCCGGCATCGGGGGAGCTGTTGCGCTCGTGCGTTGCGGCTTCAATCGCGCGGGATGCCTGGGCCTGGGTGACGGATACCTTCCCCATCCGGTACAGCCGGTCGGCGGCGTTCTTCATCGTCGTGGCGGCGTTGCGCTCGAAGCTCTCGAAGGGGTGCGCGGCTGCGCGGGCGAAGCAATCCAATTCTGCGGTCGTCATCGGCTGGGCAATGCGGCGCAGCTCGCGGGAGAATTGGGCGCGGATCCTCGTCACCTGCCGCGTGTGGCGGCTACGGCGCTCCTTGATTTCGGAGGCGTCCCAAATTAGGAAGTTGCAACACATGGCGCGGAAGTAGAACCGGCGGAAGCCGAACGAGGCCGCGCCTACTTCGCTATTCCATGCCATGAGGCCCGGCCGCAGTCCTCCGAAGTCCTCTCCTTCCGTGTTGCGCGGGCCGTGGAAGAAGGCGAACGAGTCCCGGTCACTACGGAATAGGGCGGGCTTTTCGTTCCCCTGGACGTTCGCGCGGCTGTCGGTGGCGCCTTCCCACAAAACGTGCAACTCGGGGTAGGCGGGCTCCCAACCTTCGGGAAGCCACTGGGCGCATTCTCCGTATAGGTCCGCATCCCAAAGGCGCTCATACTTCTGGGAAGTGACGGCGCGCGCCTCGGGGCCTTCGTCGGTGTCCTGGAGAAGCCACTGCCGGGCCTCTTCTCCGTTGTGGTCGCGGGGGGCGGTCTCGTTCAAGACCTGGGCCAGCGTGCGGGGGGAGAGTCGGTCCTGTACGCGGATCGGCACGCCGGCGAGGGTGCCGATCTGCTGGCGGGCGTAGTGCCCCAAGGCAACCTCTCGGCCGCGGCCCAGGTCGGCCACAATCCCGCCGCGGCCGGGGACGTAGAGAATTCCCGCGTCGTCAACGTCGGCGGTCGTGCTTCTGTCCTTCTGGGCTCTGGCGTCTGCGATCAGGGCGGGCAGGTCGGGGAAGTGCTCCTCGGGCTTCCTGTTCATCAGGTTGGCGGAGGCTTCCGTCATCATGGTTCCGGTCATCTTCGTTCGTCTCCAGGTGCCGCGGTCCCTGCGGCGCGGCGGGTTGGTGAAATCAGGGGCAGAGCCCCTCCCCCCGCAACGGGCGGACCGTTAGGGGTCCAGGAATCGGGGGGCGTCCCGGATTGAGACGGGGCCAGCGGCCAAAGGATAGCGCGGCGCGGCGGCGCGCGTCAAGCGGCGCGCGGTCCTGGCGCGGCGGCGGCCGGTCGGGCTCGGGTCCGCGCTGCGGGCGGGCGGGGGGCGGACAACGGCCTACGCTGACGGGTTACGAACGCCGGCTTGCGCGGGCGCGCGCGGGCGCGTGCGCGGGCGCGGGCGCGGGCGCGCGCACCTGTGAAATGAACGCCAGCGTAAATCCTGGCTGCGAACGCCAGCGTAGCTTCGTCCAGGGGGGGAAGTACCCTCTCGAGCATGACCCAAGCTCGCAACACGCCCCGCCGGTACAAGCGCATTGACGTGGCTATCCCGCCGGACCTTCTTCACCGGGTGAAGCTCGTGCGCGCACTCACGGGGATCCCAACCAAGGAGTGGATCCGAACCCAGCTCACGATTGCCACCGATCTCGAGCTGTGCAACCGTCCTGGTGCGATGTGGCTGCGGCCCTCGTCCATGATCTACCGGATGCAGTGGGGAGGGCAGGACGGCGCCGAACCGATCGCGGTCCCGATTACTACCTCTGCCGGCGGGGAGCGTGTCTGGGTGCGGGAGATCTTGCCGGAGTTCCACCTGGGCAAGGATGACGATGGGCTGGCGGAGAACGATTCCTATGGGGCAGTGCTCTGCGATCTGAGCGCAGACCCCGTGACGCCTGAGCCTGCGCAAGTCGAAATGCGCGGGTGCTTGGTGGCTGTCTACGATGTTCAGCCGATGGCGCCCAAGTGGCAGACCGGGCTCGGGCAGGTCCAGGCACGCAAGGCAAGGGAACGTCGGCGCCGGAAGGAATGGGCCAAAAGGGTCAAAGAAGCGGAGTTGTCGGGAGGGGTTGACTCTAGGGGCAGGCCCGTCTAGGATCTTCCGCGCTGGCCTCGCCGGTCGCTCGATAGCGTAAAGCGTCCTTCTCATTCCACACATTTCCCCTTTTCTCCAGACGCTCCCCGGCGGGTCAGCTCTACCAAGGAGCGACCCATGAGACAGAACAAGGACTTGAGACGTTGGGCCATCCACGCGCGCGCCGCGGGGTGGATCGTAGAGAGAACCCGGTGTGGGCACATTCGCTGGGTGCCCCCGGACCGGTCGAAGCGTGTCATCGTGACGGGCTCGAGCCCCTCTGACTACCGCTCCCGCATGAATCTGCGCGGCGATCTCCGCCGGCATGGTCTGGAGATCTGATGAACGATCTTGCACCGCTCCCGCGTCTGGGCGGGATCAACGTGGCGAAGCAGCCGGCTTTTTCCTATCTGGCGAACCTGCGCGAGTCGGGGCGCCGCACCATGAAAACGGCGCTCGACACCTGCGCGGGGATCCTGGGCTCTGACCACTTCCGGCTCTGCCCCTGGCACATGCTCCGCTACGAGCACACGAGCGCCCTGCGGGCCATCCTGGCTGCGCGCTACGCTCCGGCGACGGTGAACAAGCATCTCACGGCCGTGCGCGGCGTGCTCAAGGCATGTTGGCGAGCTGGCGTCATGGACGGGGAGGATTACAGGCGGGCGATCGACGTGCCCAACGTGAAGGGATCGAGCCTGCCGGCGGGGCGCATGGTCCCGGAGGAGGAGCTGCGCAAGCTCTGGGAGGCCGCCGACGCTATGACCCCGCGTTACAGCGCGTGCTTGGCCCTCCTCTTCTCGGCCGGGCTGCGGAGGGAGGAGGCGGCGGCCGTGGCCTTCGAGGACGTGTCGTTCGAGGTTGGCGCGGACGGGTCGGATACGTGCTGGGTGCGGCTTGTGGGCAAGGGCGGCAAGGAGAGGCGCGTCCCTGTCCGCGGGACCGCTTGCTGCAGGCTGAGGGTGCAGCTCCATACCAGTTGCCAGCCTTTGGCTGGTGGCGCGCGGTTCTCGTTCGACGGGAGCCATTTTGAGAGGCTGGAGAGGACGCTTCTCGGGGTGAAGGGCGGGCGCAGCGTGGCGAAGCTCCTGGCCCATATCGTCAAGGCGGCCGGCATCCCCCACGCTTCCTGCCACGATCTCCGGCGCTCCTTCGTCTCCCATGCCCTGGCGAACGGGGCGGAGCTGGCGATCGTCGCCCGGATGGCCGGGCACTCGGACCCTCGAACGACGGCGCGCTACGATCGGCGGCCGGACCAAGCGATGGAGGAGGTGGCCGATGCTCTACCCCAGTAGGCGAGTGAACGAGTGGGATCTGCGCAGCGGGCGCGCGATCGCCTGCCGAGACCGGACCGGGGTGCACCTGGGGCACCTGTGGCAATGGCCGCTCGTCATCGACTGCCGCACGAACATGAAGCTCAAGCCCACGGGCGAAATCACGGTCATCTGCGCGCGCTGCGGAATTCACTTCAAGGCGGGGCCGCTCAATGCCTCCTAGCCACCCCACGCCTGTGGACCCTGCGCAGCACAACCCCTTCACGCTTGGGCTCTACGACGGGAACCCGCGGCACAAAGCCACCATCATCCGGCTGGAGTATTGGCTGCCGCTCTGGGCCCGCTGGGTGCGGCAGTGTGGGCCCACTTCGATGCAGGTATCCGACCGCCAAGCCGGGCCCTGGACAGACCTGCCGCTGGAGTCGTGCACTACGGAGCTGACGATGCCGCAGCGCCAGCGAGCGCAGACGATCTACTACGATGAGGTGGAGTATCCATGAGCGTGCATCTGTACTGGCGGCCCGTTGTCCCCGAAAAGAGGCGCACCCTCCCGATGGAGCTGCGCAATGCCCTCGCGCGGCGCCTTTGGGATCACGACGGCTCTCTCTGTAGCGGGACCGCGCGCCTTGACGAGGGGGATTACGACTACCTGAACGGTCTGAGCGACGGAGGCGTACCCGGCGTGGATGCCCTCCTCGATGCGATCGGGCTGCACGGGACTGTTGAGATCTGGATAGCAGAATGATCTCCTTCCCCGCTGATCCGCCGGAGGACACGTCCTTCGAGGACTACAAGCCCGTGGTGCTCACGTTCTGTTCTCGCTGCGGCCAGTCCAGGCCCTCGGGGCACTCGTCGGTCATCCTGGACCATGAGGGGAAGCGGATCCGAGATCCCTGGACGCGCGAGGGGAGGGTGTGGCACTTCCCCCTCCCCGCCCTGGTCGTGCATAGCTGGATCGCGGAAGGCCGGGACGCCGAGAGTCTTGCTTGGTATCTGTCCCACCCCTAGCCCATACTCCTCCGCACAACTAGGCATCTCGGAGGAACGACCGATGGCAGTACGCGATGAGAGGGTGCCGGCGCCGCCCCAGGGGATCTACCCCAATGTGCCCATGGATGAGTACCTCGCGTGGGACGCTTGGAGTCGCTCCGACGTGGCGGCAATGATGATCTCTCCAGAGTTCTGCTACTGGCACCGGAACGACAAGCCCCAGAAGGAGACGGACGCCACGGCCTTCGGCTCGCTGGCCCACACGGCGCTGCTCGAGCCTCACCTGTGGCCCCCGAAGGGCTTCGCCGTGATTGACGGCCCGATGAACAAGAACCCGTGGAAGAAGGAAGCAGCGGACGCCAAGGCGCGCGGGTTCAGCATCGTCAAGAAGGAAGTCCTCGAACGCTGTGAAGCCCTGGTCGCGCGCTGCAAGCGGGATGAGTACATCGGCGGGCTCCTGGACATGAGCGAAGGCGAGCGCGAGGTCGCGGCCGTGGCCCAGTGCCCGCAGACGGGGCTCTGGCTCAAGGCGCGCTGCGACCTGCGGGTTCCCTCCCTCCGGGTGATTGGGGATCTCAAGACGACGGGCAAGGGGACGGATCCCGTGGCGTGGCAGCGGATGCTCTGGGAGTTCGGCTACTGGATGGGCGCGCCGCACTACATCGAAGTCTTCGGGTGGGCCGAAGGCCAGCCCTACGAGACCTTCCTATTCCTGGTCACGAGCCAGACGGCCCCGTTCCTCCCCCGGAACTACCACCTGGACCCGATCACGACGGCGGCCGGGCAGGACATGAACCACTATCTCCGCCGGCGTGTGGCGGCTTGTCTCGAGTCCGGCGAGTGGCCGGCTTCGGAGAGTCGGATCGACACATGCGGGCTCAGCGTCTACCGGCTGAATCAGATCTCAGCCATCCTCGAAGGAGAGGCATCCTAGTGAACCCCGAAAAAATCGAAGATGGCGGCATCACGCCCGTCGAAACCAGCGTCATCCGCGAGCACGAGTCCGCGGCCATGGACATTCAGGTAGCCACGGCACAGAAGCTCGGGCGCAGCATCACGCACTTCTTGGCGGATCTCGAGGCGTGGGCATGCTCCACCCAGGAGATCGCGCAGGAGTGCACCTACGTGCTGCGCAAGGGTGGCAACCGCATCGTGGGCCCCTCGATCCGCTTCGCGGAGCTGCTCCAGGTCGCCTACCGGCACATCGTGGTTGACACCTTCATCGAATCGACGGCGCACGATCACGTGGTGGTCGGTGCGATGGCGCGGGATCTCTTCCGCAACGTGGCCGTGCGCGCGCGCGTGCGCCGGAACATCCTCACCAAGAAGGGCGCGCGGTTCGGCGCGGACATGATTCAGACCACCGTGCAGGCCGGCGCCTCTCTGGCGCTGCGGAATGCCATCATCCGGCTTATCCCCAAGGCGCTGTGGCAACCCGTCTGGCTGAAGAGTCGGGACGTGGCGCAGGGCTCGAGCACGGAGGACGGCAAGCCTGTGGTCCCGTTCTCAGAGCGGGTTGAGCGTGCGTTCGCTGCGCTGCAGGCCATGGGCGCGACGGCCGATCAGGTTCTCGCCTACCTGGAGAAGGACTCCAAGGTGGAGCTGGACCCGACCGACCTGGACGAACTCGCCAACAAGTACCGCTCCATTCGCTCCGGCGAGACGGACGTGGACAAGGCGTTCCCGGTGCCCCAGGCGGAGACGACTGCAGGGCAGGACGCCGCGGACGACGTGGCCGGCAAGGTGAGGGCGGCGGCCAAGAAGAAGGCTGCTCCCAAGAAGAAGGCCGCGGCCAAGAAGGCCGCGAAGAAGCGGGCGGCAAGGAAGGATGGCGGCGGGATGGGCTCGGGCTCAGCCAAGTACGCCGAGCCGTCTGGGGCTCCTGAGGCGCCCTCAGAGGCGTCCGACCCTGAACCCGACGAATCGGGCGCTGCGGACGATGCCGGGGAGGACATGCCCAGCATCGACCTGTAGCCCCTACGTGGGCGCTGAGTCCCTCTCGGCTTGGCGCCCACACCTTTTCTCTGGACGAAAGACGAACGAACGATGCTCACGCGACTGCATGTGAAAGATCTCGGGCCTATCAAAGAGGCCGTACTGGACGACCGCGCGGCCGTCACCATCCTGCTGGGACCGAACGAGTCCGGCAAGTCAACCCTCCTGGAGGCCCTCCACGTCCTGTACTTCGGGATGCGGGGCAAGTTGGCCGTCAGCGACGGCAAGGCTATGGCCCGGGACGGGACGAAGGGCTGGCTTGTGGAAGCCACCATGGGGGAGACGGAGCTGCGAGCTACGCGCTCGAGCCGCCCCCTCAAGAAGGACTGCGAGGAGACGTTGGGCGATCCGCGGGTGTTCCGCTCGCTCACCTACCTGCGCTACTTCCTGGGCATGAGGCCGGCGGAGCGCAAGGCCCTGGTGGCGGACCTGAACGCCACCGACACGGCTGCCCTGTACGAGAAGCTCGAGGCCGCCGGCGCCCCTGCTCCCGTGCTCGCTGCAGTCCAGGCCGGCAACATGAAGAAGGCCCATGCGGAGGCCGTGGACGCTCGCAGGGGCATGACCCGTCTGCTCCGCAATGCGAAGGAGATCGGGGAGAAGGAAGTCCTGGACCCGGAGGTAGAGACCAAGCAGGGCAAGCTCTCCGTATCGCAGCTCCCGCTCAAGACGATCGAAGGCTCGCTGGCGCGCATCCGCTCCAGGCGGGACAAGCTGGTGAAGGAAGGCGTCGAACGCCGGGCGCACCGGGAAGTCCTGGACCGGGCGGCGCAGGCGAAGCGTGACCTGGAGGAGCTGCAGGCCGCGGCGCACTGGGAGGACGCCGACGAAACGCGGCTGCTCACGATCGGGCGCGAGCTGGAGGAGTGGCGCGCGAAGGCTGCGGAAGCCACGCTGCTCATCAAGGTGACATCGGAAGCCGTCCTGAGGTTCTCGAAGCTCGAGGAGCAGGTAAGCGAGGGCGGGTCGATCGACTGCCCGACGTGCACGCGCCCGCTCGGGGAGAGCGAGGCCGATGACGTTCTGCGCGACCTTCACACCGCGGCGAACGTGGCATCCAACAACGGGCATATCGTCCAGCAGAACTCCGCCGACGCCACGAAGGTGCTGGCGGAGGAGCGCAAGAAGCTCCAGACGCGCAAGACTACTGCCGCAACTCAGTCGAAGTTCCGGGAGCGCCTCGAGCAGGCCATTGCCGCGGGTGACGGTCTCGAGATCCCGCCGGAGCCGGAAGAGGACGGCCCGGACCTGAATGCAGAGCTGACGCGCGTGGGCCGCATGCGCGACCTTCGCCGGGACTACGAGCAGGCGACGGCCCTCCAGACGGAGGCAACCGACAAGATTGCAGAGCGGAAGGCGAAGGAGGATGAGCTGCGGCGCATCGAAGTGCTCTGCGACCCTGCCGCCATGGACAACGAAGCCGAAGTCCTGGCGCAGCTCAACGGGCTGCTCGAGAAGACGACCAAGCCCCTTGGGGCACTGGTGGAAATCGACGCTGGCTATGGCATCAAGATCCAGGGGCGCGACCCCTCGCTCTGCGCGGACTCGGTAATGATCCGCGCCGGCTTCGGTGCGGCGTGTGCCCTGTCGGTCATCTCCGGCGTGGGCATCACTCTCCTGGATCGCTTCGAGAGTCTGGACGACTCGAACCGCAAGAAAGCCCTTGGCGTGGTCAAGGGGCTGGTAGACGACGGGCTGTTGAGCACGGTGCTCATTGCAGCCGTGAAGGAGAACCCCAAGGCAGGCGCAAACGTGCCGTGGCTGGCTTGGGTCAAGGTGGCCGATGGCACAGTGGAGTACCTCTAGGAATGCTGGACCCCAACAACTACGAGATCACGGAGCCTCTCAACCCGGACGAACTCCTGGAGTACGGGAGTGCTGCGCAGGTCGAGATCGACGGGCTCGAGTCCGACGTGGACGACCTGAAGGCGAAGCTCAAGACCAAGAAGGAGAAGATTGCGAAGCACGCCAAGCGCATCGCAATGATCTTCCACGCGCAGGAAAGCGGCGCTTCCCTCTTCAAGCTGAAGGATGGCGGCATCACGGAGGAAGCCCCGGACCTGGAAGGCTCGCTCCCGCTGGGTGACGAGCCGGAGCAGCCGGTGGAGCTGCCGCTGGATGACGACTTGATCGAGGAGGTTCACGAGGAGCCGGTCGGTCGCGTGGAGAAGGAGCCGGAAGGTTCCAAGCTGCAGACGTACCCGCCCGAGCAGGATGGGCAGGTCTACAAGGCCAAGGGTTCGCTCGGCAACACGCTGAACGTGAGGCAGAGCGTCCGCGGCTGGACTGGTCGGATCTCCGGCAAGCCCGTAGCCCTCGACCTGGAGACGGCCCAGGAAGCTATGGCCGGCGTAGAAGACTACTTGAAGGAGGAGTTCGTCCTGGACTGGACCCCCACCATCGAAATTGCGGAAGTGTCGGAAGCCGAATCCGAAGCGGACTCCATGGTGGATCTATAATGCCGCAACCGGGACAACGAACGTCCTGGGCACAGAGGAATGCGCTCGCGCTGCTCACGCGGCGCGGGCGCTACCTCTCCTGCGACGATGCCGAACGGTGGTGGATCACTGAGCCCCACGGCCGCCCGCTGCGCATCGACTACAAGACGGGGGAGATCCTGGTAGCCCAAGGGGCCGTCACTCCTTCGAGGCACCTGGACAAGCGGTGGTTCACGATCAGTCCGCTCGGCCGGCAGATCATCAAGGATGGAGCGTGGCCGAAATGACGTGCGAAGTACGACTCCCGCTAGTGCCCTTCGGCGCAGCGCGCACGCGCACGCGCGCGTTCAACACTGGGCGCAGGGACGGTAGGGGCCGCCCCGTCTACAGCACCCAGCACTACATGGATGAGAAGTACCGCGAGTGGCGCGAGCTGGCTATGCCCTACTTCCTCCAGGCGGCCCCGGAGTCCGCGCTGGTCGGCCCGCTGCAGCTCACGCTTGTGGTCGTCCTCCCCTTCCGCAAGGGAGACCGCCGCAAGTCCTACGTACCCAGGGCGTGGGCCCCCGTGAAGCCCGACATGGACAACGTGCGCAAGGCAATCCAGGACTGCGCCGAAGCTGCTGGCTGGTTCAAGAACGACTCACAGATTGTCCGATCGGTCGGTGAGAAAGTGCGCGCGGCGCAGGGCGAGGAGCCCTCGATCTCCGTGCGCGTGTCGAAGATTGAGACGCCCTACCATGTCCGGTGAAGGCCAGCACGAGTTTCCCCTACGGCATCCAGACGCCCCGCCTGACGGGCACCGGGACGGGGAGACGTATCACGCTGGCATCGACTTCGCTCCGCTGAACAAACAGCAGCAGCGGGTGTACCTAGCTGTGCGGGATGGCGACTGGTTCACGCTGCGAGAGCTGTCGAGCAAGACAGGCGATCCAGAGGCGAGCGTGAGCGCAAGGCTGCGGGACCTTCGCAAGGACAAGTTCGGCGGGCACACCGTGAACCGAAGGCGCCGCCATGGTGGGCGGACGTGGGAATACAAACTCGAGAAAGGCGACAACTGATGGGCGATCGAACTGGAATCTCTTGGGCGGATGCAACGTGGAACCCCACCGTGGGGTGCACGAAGATCTCGGCCGGCTGCAAGAACTGCTATGCCTTCGAGCTGCACGAGAAGCGGCACCGCGCGTGGAAGGACGGGTGGGAGAAAGCCCCGCCGCAGTACCACCACCCCTTCTCCGAGCTGCAGGTCATGGACGATCGCCGGCTTACCGTCCCGCTGCGCTGGTCGAAGCCGCGCCGGGTGTTCGTCAACTCGGTGAGCGACATCTTCCACGAGGATCTCGATGATTTCGCTATCGCCAAGATCTTCGGCGTCATGGCCGTAGCCTCGAGCCACCGCTTCATGGTCTTCACCAAGCGGCCGGATCGGATGAGCGAGTTCCTCAAGGCAACGTGGCCCGTCCCTCTGCCCAACGTCCTGGTGGGAGTGAGCGTGGAGGATCAAGAGACCGCCGACTGGCGCATCCCCGTCCTCCTGGACACGCCGGCAGTGCGCAGGGCCGTGAGCTACGAGCCTGCGCTGGAAGCCGTGGACTTCACCCCGTGGCTACCCGACCCGATCGACGGTGCCGCCCACGACGGGAAGGACACGGCTCCGCTGGATTGGGTCATCGTGGGCGGGGAGAGTGGCCCCGGCGCGCGTCCGTTTCACCGTGAGTGGGCGCAGCAGGTTGTGGACGACTGTTTCCTCGCTTCGGTCGCCTGCCACGTAAAGCAAATGGGCTCGAACCCCTACAAGGGGAACGAGCCCTGGGACCTGCCCGGCAAGGGCGGGGACATGATGGCTTGGCCGCCGGCACTACGTGTGCGCCAGTGGCCCGACGAAGGCTAGGCCGGCTGCAAGCTCGGGATAGCAGGGGTGCCCGTCGCGTCCTTCAACGCAGCCGCGGCGCGGCGCTTCCTGGACAGCCCAATCGTGGTGAACACGCTGGTCAAGCCCGCCATGCCGGCGAGGAGAACCGCAGTCGTGTCGTTGCCGCGCTCCAGCTCGACCAAGGCAAGCTTCTGGAGATCGGCCTGGGACTGGAGCTGTGCTTCGAGGGAGCCCTGGGTCACGGGTGCCATGGAGCACCCCGCGAACAGAAGGGCGAGGGACAGAACGAGGATGAGGGTGGATGCGCGCATGGCGTCTCCTTACGTGACGGTGGGCTTTGTGAACGCCCAGATTGCGGTACAGACGACGAAAGCCAAGCCAAGGATCGCCCAGGGGTTTAGCAGGGACTCGAGCACCCTGGCCCACGCCTGACTGTTGGAAGCCCCCACCGGGGGCTTGGGCTTGGCTCACGTCGGGGCCTTGGGCTGCGGCTTCGGCGCCGAGTCATACGTGGGGTCGGGCACCTTGCAGTCGTCTCCCCCTGGCTCCGGCGGGGGTGGTGCGCAGTCGATCGGGCTCACCATGTTCGTTGCCTGGACGGCAGGGGCTTCGACCTGGACGGTTCGGACGCCCACGAACGTCTGAATCACCCAACCCACGAACAGGAGCACCATGCCCAGCGCAAAGATCTTCGTCACGTCTGTACCTCCGTGGCGGAGATACTACCTCTGGGGGCCTACTGGGCGAGCTTCTCTAGGCTCTTGTCGATGGAGTCGAGCCGTCGATCCAGCCCCTTGCGCCACTCAGTCTCCGCCGCGCCTACCAGCTCAAGGGCATCAATACGCCTCTCGTGCTCCTTGCGGGACTCCGTGTTCGCCTCGGCATCGCTCCGCACTTGGGCGAACGCGAGCACGAGAGACACGAGGGTAAGCACTGCGCCGGCCATGGCGGAGAGAGTGATCTGGCCCCACTTGTGCATCCAGCCACCGGCCTTTTCTGAGGGGGTTGCGCCCCCTCCTTGACGGGACGGGCGTGCCTGTTGCTTCGCCATGGCCATCCTCTCACCCATTGCAGACGGCGCCTAGCTCGAGGCGCCGCCCGCTAACTTGTGAAGGTCTTGTTCAGACCGTGGGTTTAGGCGGAGAGGTCGAGCTTCACGCCAACGGGCTTGCCGTTGGTCTGCTCGTAGCCACCGCGGCCGGTGTCAACCTGCGTGATCGCAACGGTGGTGTACGCGCCATAGGCGGCGAAGTGTGCGTCGAGCAACGCGCCTGCCTCGCTGTTCAGCGGGATGAGGTAGAGATCCTGGGGCGCCGCCGTGGCGTCCAAGCTCCCGTTGATGACGTGACAGATCGGGTTGGAGGTACGTGAGTGTGCCATGCGCTGTTTTCCTATCGCTTGGTAGGGGAGGGCGGATTGCCCTGCCTGGGTGTGGGTCCGCAGTTTACGGGACGGGGCTACTCGCCCAGAAACTTCCTAGCCCGCTCCATTGCCTGCCGGGCGAGCTTGCGCATTTCCTTCAGGTTCGCGGCCTGCGCGGCCTCCCCCTTGAGACCCTGCCTCACCTCGCGCAGCTTCTTGAGCCGGCGTGCGTGGATCTCGAGGATCTTGAGCGCAGCGCGCTGGCGGGGGGATGCGGGCTCCAGGCGGGAACGGACCTGCTTCTGCAGCTCCCCGCGCATGTCGAAGAAGTCCTGGACAGCCTGACTCGAGGAGCCCTGCTCCCCACCCCTGCGGCGGAACCTGGATAGGGGGTTGAAGGACTCTAGACCCCCCCCTCCAGTTGTACCGAACGCGCGAGCGGTATCACCGAACACGCCTCCGCCAAGCCCACGGATAGCGTGGTCGATCTTGCGGGGGCTCACGTTCAGCACGTTGCCCAGCTCGCGCGCCACGTTGGTGGTCTGCGGGCCGAACTGCTCACGCTCCTCGAGCCCCTCTTCAATGCGGGGGACGATCGGTGCGTCTGTGAACGAGTCCTCATTGGCAAGCCAGTCGCGTGCCTCGCGCCCCAGCACGGGGAGGAAATCGGGAGTGAACTGCTCGCCGGCGTGGCCCAGAGCTTCCATGAGTGCGCGCGGGTCCTGCCGGTAGCGAGCGTCCAGCGCAGCCTCGGGGAAGGACGCGAACACGGTGCCCACCTCGAAGGGGCGGGGGATCCTGATGCCCTTGCCGAAGTGCCAGTAGGCGTTCTTCTCCCACCAGGGCATATCGATGTACCAGTCTTCGTCCTTGTTGGCGAACCAGAGCGCCAGCGTCGGAGCGGTGATACTTCCCAGGGCCTTCATGGCGAACCCAAGCCGGTCGCGCTGGAACGCCTCGGCCATGCGGCGCGGCCCCTGAATCGCCACGTTGAAGAACGGGACCGCTGCATTCCACTGGCGCGCGTAGGTGCCGGCTGCGTTGAAGTCCACCGTCACTTGCCGCCCAGCCCTGGCGAGGCGCATGGACTGCTCGAGGGTGATTTCCTTTGTCGGGTCGATGCCCATGCGCTTGGCCTGAATCCGCATCTCAGCGATGCGGGGGCCAGCCTCGAACACGCCGATCAGATCGCGTAGCCCGTCGATGCCCTTTTCTGCGAGACGGATAGCGCGGAAGCCCTTCACGTCCTCTGCGAGCTGCTGCTTTGTGGACTTGCCAAGGTTCTGCCCCAGCTTCTCGCGCACGGCTTTGTCGAGCGAGAGCTGCCGGCTCATCTCCACGCCGAGAGCGCGGTACATGCGCAGGTAGCCGTCCTGCTTTCCGAAGAGTCCCTTGAGCGCACTGGTCTGGCCGGCTGCCCAGTTGGCAGTCCAGGTCAACGGGTTGCGCGTGGCGCTCTGCATGTAGCCCACGAAGTAGTCACGCACGAGGTTCACGACGGCGAACCCAGGGCGCAGGCCGGTGGTGCCCAGTCGCTTCAAGCGAGCGGGGCGGCCCACCAGCATGTCCATGACGGGGCCGAAGCGGTGGGTGTCTGCCGACTGCACTGCCTTGTAGAACTCGGGGGAGGCTTCGTACCAAACAACGTCCTGGCCTCCGCCCTCCTTGTCGCCGCGCTTCACGGGGAACAGCACGTCCCCCTCCGCAGTGACGCGAGCCTCGAGCCAGTCCACGAGCTTGCTTTCCCCAAGCGTGCCGTCCACGTCGATGCCGGCGTCCTTGAGTTCCTTCTGGAAGTCCTCGGAGATCTTGGCGCGCTTCACCTTCGCCGGCTCTGCAAGCCTGACGTGCTGGCCCATGCCCGGCACGTTGTCTGCGAGATTGGCGAGCCGCATCTGCATGTTCTTCGAGTGAGCCCAACGGATGAAGTTCGACGCCTGCGCTACGCTGGCTGCGATCGGGTCCACGATCTCCCGGCCGCTGCCGGTGAGTTCCTGCGGTCCCTTGTTCGAGCTGCCGCCGAGACCACCCTTGCGGCCAGCCTTCACCCTCGTGAACGGGATGTAGAAGGGGTAGGCGTCCGTCATCGCCTTGACTTCGCCCTTCGTGATTGCGCCGGCCTGCTGCATGTACGTGAGCACGCCGCGGTTCCAGTCCACCACCATGCCGGCGGCCTTCTGGATCTTGCTGTCGTTGCGGTACTTGTCGAGCATGAACGTAATGTCTCGATCGTCCATCCCCGACTGCTTGCCCTGCGCGTTGATGCTCTGCGCTTGGCGGGCCACGAGGAAGTCCACCAGCTCTTGGTATCGCTTCTGCCCGACGACGGCGATTGCCTCCTTGAGCGAGGGCCCGGTCCTCACGCCGGCGAAGTTCATCATGCCGTCAACGGCCATGGTCGTGGCCTTGGATGCGTGCGAGTTGTCAAGAGCCTCACGCGCGAGCGCGGGGTTGTTCTCGAAGTCTACGTTGACGCCTTCCTTCTCCAGCTTGCGCATGAGCTTCAGGATCGGGTGCCCCTGGTCGATCCACTGCTGCCCGAAGGAGCTGCGGATTGCCTTCAGCGCGGACTGACTGCGCTCGGGTACGCCGGAGCTGAACGCGCGCGTCCGCTTCTCTGAGCCCTGGCCCACGAACTGGGTAGCCATCTCGCGGATCTTGTCCAGGTTGCCGCGCCAGTTTGCATCCCCGAAGTCCACGTTGTTGTCGAACCACTTCGCAGTCTTGGGGGCGAACTTGCTGAGTGCCCTGGGATCAGTGAGCCACAGGCGGGTGAACTCCCCCCACCCCTCGCTCATCCAACCATTCCACGGCGGAGCCTCGGGGTAGAGGAGCTTGCCCAAGCGGAGCACCTCGGCTTCGATGGCGCCGGCCGACTTGTCCTTGCGGTAGCTCTGCTCCAGGTACTTCTCGAGCCCGTGCCCAACCTCGTGGGCGAGCCCCACCAGATCGTTGGCGCGCGCGATGCGGATGACCCTGCCACGGCTGTCGAAGAGTGCTCGAGCCTGCGGCTCCTGCTTCCCCTTCTTGCGCCGGCTGCCGGTGCCGCCCACCAGGACGGGGACGGAGAAGAAGTCCCGAACGGCCTGGACGATCTTGCTGGCGGGGAGGGGCTCGGCCCCCTCGAACGTGGAGCGCGGCTGATTCTCGAGCGGGAGTACGCGCGGGGTGTCGCCCTGGCCGGCGCCCGTAATGGGGTCCGGGGGTGCGGGGTCTGCCATCTCGCGGTGCTCGGGGGTCAGCTCGTGCCGGCGCATCGGGTTGCGCGGGTTCGGCATACCCATGGCCGCGGCCTCTTGCGTCTCGGAGGAGACTGCGCGATCGGTCTCGGGAATGTCCACCTTGAAGGCGTCCGCGAGACGGTCCACGAAGGGCTGCGGCTCTGAGCGCATTCCGCCAAGGAACTGCTGGCCGGGTGCGTCGGACTCGGTTTGCACCAGCTTCGCCAACGCATCCTTGAGCACGCGCGGCTTGCCGATGAGCGGGCGGATGGTCTCCACCAGGAGATCGCCGTGTTCCCCCCTCGGCCCCTCGCGCCCGAACATATCGGTCTGCTCGTTCCACTCCGCCAGCGAGAGCTTGCCGCCGTCGAGTTCCTTGGCGATGAAGCGGATAGCGTCTCGGATCTGCCCCGCCTCTGCCTTGGTCGCTGTGTTCCTGCGCATCTCGAGGAGCTGCATTGTGGAGCTGGCGACGGCGCGGCGGACTGCCGGCTGGAAGGAGCGCAGGTCGGTGGGAGTGAAGCCGGCTCGAAGCGCCAGCATCCCCTCCGCGAACTCCTTGCCGCTGGCCGTGAAGTCGCCGTTCTCCAGGAAGAGGTCATTGCCGGAAGCGCCCAGCCTGTGGCGGAGGGCCTGCCGGAAGGCTCGGCCGGCGGGACCGCTGATCGCTCCGAGAACCGTGGAGTTCGGCTCGCGGGAGAGGTTGGTGAGGATGTTGTCCGTGAGCATGTCGCTCTCGGCTGCCGCGCGGTCGATCGGCTTCTGCCGCTGCGCACCGGGCTGGTTCCCGCGGCGTGCGAACTGGCGCGCCTTGTCCCCCCTGGGGTTGAGCGGAACGATCCGCACGAGCGCCTGCCCGGACTCCGGGGCTCCGAGCCCGAACGTGCTGGCGTTCTCGGCCATGAAGTCCTGGTATGCCTGCCGGGTCTCGGGGTTCTTGAGCGCCTCCATCATGCCCATGCCGCGGCCGTTCCCGTTCAGCACTACGAACCGTTCGGTCTCCGCATCCCAGGCCACGCTCGACGGGCCCTCGCTTGCGCGCGGCGCGTTGTTCACCAGCTCGGCGGGATCGAACTGCGAGACGATGCGCCTCACCTTGTCCTGCTCGAAGGAGTCGTTCTGGTAGTCCCGGGGCTGCAAGCCCTTGGGGTAGCCCTCGCTCGGCTTGAAGTCCCCTTCGGGGCCGGCGTGGCTCGGCAGGAGAGACTCGATCGGGACGTAGGCGTACTCGCCGGGGACTCGATCGGTGGTCCCCTCCTGGCGGATCTCGACGGGGCGGCCCCTGGTCACGGGGCCCTGCGGCGTCTCATCCGGGATGGTCGTCTCCGCCTTGTCGGCCTCACGGGCGCGAGCGGTCTGCTCGGCCTCCGCCTTGTCCTGCTCGGGAACCTCCTCGGGCTTGGTCTTCTCCTGGGCTGCGCGCAGACGATCGGCGTCCGCCTTCGCCCCCGCTGCCTTCTCCTCGGCGGTCTTGCCCTTCTCCGTCACCTCCGTGAGGCGCTTGGCCGCTTCCTTGAACGTGTCCCCGATCTCCGGGACGTGGAAGGAGAGAGACTCCCCCTGCTCATCCGTCTTCGCATCCCTGAGCAGCTCGCGCAGCGTCTCGAGCGCAGCCTTGTCCCCGCCCACGGCGAACTCGTCCCCGCCCTCGCGGAACACGAGGCGCTCCCGCAGGCCGGCTTTCTCGGCCAGACTCTTGAGCAGGTCGCCCAGCTTCCTGATGGCGTTGTCCCCGCCCTCCTGGCCCAGCTTGTTGTTCACGGCCTTGATGCCCTTGCCGTCCACAAGGATCCAGCCCTGCCCAGAGTCCTGGTCCACGCGATCGGTGGCCCTGCGGCGGGCCGCCGTGTTGTGCATCCCCGTCAGCTTGTCCGTGAAAGCCTGCTTCTTGCGGGCCTTGCCGACCTGCCGCAGACGGCGGATCCGGCGCTGGTCCGGGGTCTCGTCGGCCGGGGGCTTGTCGTCCTGCCGGCGGCGCTCCCCGGTGTCCTTCACGTCCTTCGGGACCGGGACCGTCACCTCGCCAGCCCGTTTCTTCTCCTTGGGGGTAGGAGCTGGCGCCTTGGCAGGCTCCTTGGGAGCTGTGGCTTTTGCCTGTGCCTTGTCGGCTTCGGGCTCGGACGGCTTAGAGGGCCTCTCAGGGGCCTTAGCCGGGGGCTCGATTGCGGCCTGAATCAGGTCGATTCCCTCGCCTGCCTTCTCGTGGGGCAGGAAGTCTTCCACCCCCTCCAGGACGCGCTCCCGCTGCTGGGGGCTCATGGCGTCAAGGGTCGCCTTCATGCGGCCCAGGAGGGTTGCCGGGCCCGTCTTGCCGGGCTTGCCAGCGAAGAACCGGCGGCGCAGTCCCTTGTAGGCGGCGAGGATGTTGCCACCCCGCCCGCGCTGGGGCTTCTGGTTCGGCGCGTAGAAGTTGTTTTGGACGGTCTCCTGGTGCCGGGCAAGATCCTCGGGCGAGGACAGGACGCCTTCGCGGATCAAACGGCCTTCGTGCTGCAAGGCGTCGGGGACACTGAGCCCGAAGTCCTGGACCATCCGGTTGACAAGACCTGCCCCACCACCCTCTCGGGCCATGTCGTTGATGTCGCGCGCCTGCACCCGGGCGGTGTCAGCCGGCGTGGCTCGCTGCGGTCCCTGCTCCGGGGCCGTGCCCACGGTGGTCTCTGTGAGGGGCTGCGGATCCCTGGCCTTGAACCGGCCAGCGGGGAACGTGCGCAGCTCGCCACCGATCTGCACGTCCACCAGGGCTCGGCCGTCTGAGTCGGTGTGCCCGCGAACCAGCTCGCCAACCGCTCCGGTCTCCTGATCGATGACCCTGCCGGTTGTGCCGGGCTTGTCCTGCTGCGCGGCCTTCTCGCCGCCGCCGCGCGCGGGGCCTGCCGCTTCGCCGGCCTCGGGCTTCGGTGAGCCGGGGGATCCGGTGAGCCCCAGCTTGTCCGCTTCCACGATCCCAAGCGTGCCGTCCTCGAAGCGGATGCGGGCCATCTTGATCGGCGCCTGAGCCGGTCCCTGCAGCGGAGTGGCCCTGTCTCCGATGAGATCGGCGGGGTTGGCATCGAAGGTCTCGAGCACTTCCCCCGTGCGGCCGGGCTGGCCCACGCGCTCGGGGTCGCCCTTCAGCTCGAACGTGACGCCGGTGCCGGCGGATTCAGTGTCCTTGACCCGGCCGGAGAACAGCTCGGGGCCAAGGTTCTTTTCCCAGTGTGCCCGGATCTGATCTCCAAGCGTCGGCATGTCCTTCGGGAGCGCGCCGTTCTCCTGGAGTACCCGCTTCTGCTGCTCGGCCGCAACGTGCACGAACTCCGTAATGGACTGCAGGAGAGCTTCGGGGTTCTCGCTCGTCTCCAGCTCACCCCGAAGGGCCAGCTTGAGCGCCTTGCGCTGGTCCGGCGGCAGGGTCTCGCGGACTTCGCGGATGGACCGGAGGTTGATGTCGCGTTGCGCGCGCGCAATGGTCTTGTTCTTTGCAGCGAGCAGCCGGTTCTCTATCCGGTTCATCTGCTCGGGCGGGAGGTGCGCCCTGTTACCAGGACGGATCAGATCCCCGAACCCTGCCGGAAGCCCACGCTCGCCAAGCCTTGCACTCTTGGCACCCAGGATTCCCAAGATCCCGCCGGTGACGCCGCCCTGTTTCGCGTGGGCTACGCCGTTCTCGAGGATGGTTGTGGCAGCCTCCAGCCACTTCTCCCGGTCCTCGCCCTTGGTCGCGGCACCGGCAATGATGGCCGGGTTCAGGACGGTGGTGAACCAGGGGGAGAACTCGGTCTTGCCGTCCGGCCCAGGACGGTAGACGTTGGGCGCGAAGCCGAAGGCTACGAACTCGCCGGCCTTCCCCACCGTGTGCCCGCCGACCGCGCGCACCTTCTGCCAGAGATTGGGGAGCTGGGAGAGGGTCTTGTTCAGGAGTTCGGCGTTCGTGGCCGCCTTGCCCGTCATGCGCAGCGCCATGTTCTGGCCGACGCGCCCGAAGATCTTCGCCACCGGAGTGAACGCAGCAAAAGCGGCCGCATTGGCGAGCCGGGCTGTCTGCCCCTCGCGCATGGCGCGCGCCTCTTCGTGGTCCCCGCGCAGCTCGGCCGCGCGGATCTCGCCCTCGGAAAGGATCGACTCGGCTGCGATGAAGTTCACGATGGGGTTTTGAAGCATCCGGCCGATGCCGCGGCCGACCCTGCCGACCTTGGGCGCGACCTTCAGCAGGTTGCCGGCGCGGCTCACGTAACCCGCGGGAGTGAAGAAGCCCACCAGCTCACCGGCGGCGCGGAAGCCGCGGGAGAAGCCCTGGTGGACACCGCTCACGTCCAGGTCTGTGAGCGTTGCTTCCTCGCCACGCTTGCGGATCTCGCTGGGGGTCATGCCAGCCAGAGGATCGCGGCCGGCGAACTTCGGGGTGGAGCCGAGTAGGCGCTGCACCTTGATGCCCTGTTCCTGGATGTTCTTCCCGAAGCCGAACGAAGCAACGTCACCGAAGCCGAGAACGCCCTGCCCCAGCAGGCGCTCCGCATCGCGCGCGAAGCTCGAGCCTTCCTGGGCCTGCTCGATCTGCTCCTCACGTGTGCCGAGTCCGGCCGTGCCCTCGAAGGGGTTCAACATCTGCCGCATAACCCCCAGGCCAGAGGGCAGAGCGCCGCCCGCCTGTGCGGTGCGCAGGTTCGCCTCCTCGGTCCTGGCTTCGCCAAGCCCCGCTTCCTTCTGGCGTTGCCAGTCGCGGATTGCCTTGGCTCGCTCGGCGTCCCCTGCGTCCTCGAGCTGCTTGGCGGACTGGTCAACGAACGTGCCGAAGGGGATCTTGGCCGTGGTGGCGAGGGCCTCTTCCGTTTCCATCCCCTCCGTGAGGGAGTTGAGGTGCCGCCCGTGGGCGTCTCGGAGAATGTCACCCATGGTCCGCTCACGCTGGAGACCGGAGCCCCCAAACGGATTGAAGGGGGTTTCGTTCGGCATGTGGCTACCTGCTTAGGGGGTGCGGGAGGGGGATCCGATCTCGCTGAGTGCCTGCGAGTCTAGGCGCTGGTTCCCCTTCGGCGTTGCGTTGGATTGACCTGAGCGGGAAATACTGGGAGACCGACTTGCCGCTGTTGTCGGCAAGAGCTGGCGCATTTCGAGCATGGCCGCCTGCTTGTCGGCCTCCGGGATCGGCAGGGCCATGTACTGCTGCCAGAGCGCAGCGGCGAGTGTCTTGGCCTCCTGGACGGCTACGGGATCGACCTGACCAAGGGGCCCCTTCTTCCGGGCGCCCTTCAGGATGCTTCCCATCCGGGCGAGGATCGTGGTCCCCTGCCGGCGGGCCTCTCCGACCTGTTTGCGCTCCGAGAGAGTCAGCTTGCGGCCGGTGAGATCGCGCGCCTCGCCGCGCTCCCCCCGACTCTTCTCTGCCTCGGACTTCTGGAACTCGAACCCCTCACGCTGGAAATCCTCCTGGCGGAGGTTCCTGTCCTCTTGGCGCTGTGCTGCTTCCGCAATGCGCTCCTCGCGCGCTCGAGCCATAGCCAGAGCCGCGTCCCTGGAGTCCCCTTGGTTGTCTCCGCGCTGCCGCGCGTGGCGCTGCACGAAGCCGCCTTGCCCCTTGGTCTCGCCGCGACGGATGAGGGCGGCTTGGATCTGAGGAGAGAGTACGCTTCCGATGTTGAAGGGCATGGGCGCTCCTAGAAGGGATTGAAGTTGCCGGGGTGCTCGCGCGAATCGCGGTAGTCGCCGCCCCCGCCTGTGACGTTGACCTGCGGTGTGCCGCCGGCCGCGAGCGTGCCGAGCACGGCTGCATCTGCGGAGAGGTTGGTGTTCGCAAGCGTGTCGATCGCGCCCCTGGCGATCTGTCCGCGCTGCTGCTGCTGCGAGCCAAGGACGTTCGAGCCGGCCGCGAGTGCCTGGGCCTGCTCCTGCGGACGGCGCGTAGCCTGCTCCACCAGGAGACCGCGCTGCGTGTCACCGAGCTGGCGCGCCGCGTTGATGTCGATGCGGTCCTGAGCTGCGTTCTGGATCCCGCTCCTCGAGATCCCCGCCGAAGCCGCGCGAGCCGCGCTCGACTGCTGGAGGCGCTCGGCGTTGCGGCCGATCAGATCACCTTGTTGTCCCTGGATCCTGGCAATGGTCTGGTCGTCCAGGCTGAAGGGGTTGTTCACCAGATCGAGAGCGCCGGACTCCGCTGCTCGGCGCAGCTCGTTCTCCTCGAAGCCCGAAGCCAGACCGCCGGAGATCCCAAGCGCGAGATCGCGGCCGGCGCGCTGCTCGCCCATGGCGCCAAGCATGATGTCGTTCAGCGAGGCGTCGGGGCCGAGTCCTTCCGTGAACGGTGTCGGCCGCCCGAATGCGCTCGGGTCAACGAACTCAGAGCTGCCACCCTCGATGCCGCCGCCGGCCGAACCGAAGTCCAGGCCGAGAGCTGCGTTCGGGTCGATGCTCTGGTCTCCAGGACCGGCGAACTGTCCGCCTGCTGCACCGCTCGATGCGGCCGTACCGGCGCCGCCGCCTGGGCCGCGCGTGATAGCGGGGCCGGATGCGCCGGCCGCCGCGCGCGCGTCTGCGCTGCGTTGTGCGCTTGCTGCAGCTCGAGCCCCTTCTGCCTGCGCAGTCGTCTGCGGGCCACCGCTCGGCGTGCCGGGGCTACCGGGCGACCTGGGGCCAGACTCCGAAACGGTTCCGGTGATACTGCCGTCCGGGCCTTGGTTGAAGTCGAGACCGACTTCCCGGCCGAACGACCGCAAGGCGTCGATGCTCAGTCCTGACCGCTGCGCCATGTTGATGATCTGCGCAGGGCCCAGCCGTGTCCTCGTGCCGCCCGGCCATGTGGCGTGGTAGAGGCCGTCCTTCTCCCTGAACTCGAGACCCTCCATCCCCATGGCGCTGTATGCCTGCGACAGCGCCAGCTCCGGGTTCTCTTCGCTGTTGGGCGCACCATCCCCGCCCTCGCCGGCGAACGGATTCGGGGCTTCGCCGGGGGACTGGATGCCGCCACCGCTGGGCCCGGAGCCGAGTAGTTCTTCAAGTGTCGGCATGGTGCCTCCTATGCAAAGTCCTGTAGTTCGGTGCCGACGCCCTGCAGCCACTTCATGCTGCGAATGAAAATGCCGATGTCATCGTTGACCGTATCGAAGCCTGCCTGTGGCTGCATGGTGCAGTAGACGCGATCCATCTTCAACGTGGGAGCCGGCATGTTGCTCGTGATGTCGGCAACCTCAACTCCGTCGATGTACGCCTTGCACTTCAGGGTGCCGCCGTCGTTGTAGACATCCAGCTCGAAGTTGTGCCAGTTGGCCGCGTTCCACGCAACTCCGGTGTCGATGAACGTCCATGCCGTCGCGCTGTCGCCCGGACCGTGAGCGACGAACCAATTGGAGTCTGCGCTGCGCTTCACGAACATGACCCCGCCCTGTGCCGTGGTCGGAGCAGGCGCAGGGACGGTGGTGGCGAAGAAGCCCCAGAAGAGATTGTTCAGCACGCCAACAGGCCAGCGGGCCTGGAGCAACCCATACGCGCCGTGGTACCACTCGTTATTCGTGGAAATCCACTGGAGCCCCGTATTCGATGCGACGGTGGGCGAGACATCCTGTAGGTCGCCGCAGCCAACGACCAGTTCCCCGCCATAGCTGCCGCTGCCAACCTCGGGCGCCTGGTGCGTTACGCCAAGAGGAGTCGGCTGGGTGCTGGAGCCGAAGATGAGCTTGTTCTGAAAGGACGCGATCCAGCCCTCGGGAGCGCCGGGCCTGTCCCACCACTGGGTGGTGGCTCCGCCGCCTCCACCACTGCCACCGCCGAGAACCTGGACGTTCAGCAGGGCCCCGTCATCCGGGAGCGTGCCGCTTGCATCCACGGTGGAAGTGAGTTTCCAGTAGCCCGTCCCGTCTGCGTCGGCCGTGACTTCGACCAAGAGGTACTTGGCCGGGTCGTCTGCTTGCGTAATGAGCAGCCGCGCCCCGGTGATTGCATTCCACACAGTGCCAAGGTCGGCATCGGAGTTCAGGCAGAGATCGTCCACGTAGAGGATCGTCACGCTGGCCGGCGTGCCGTGGTTGAAGCGCAGCGTTCCGGCGCCCGGATCCGCGTCCGCGGTGGTGGTGCTGAAAGCGAACGTGAGCCCGCGCGCGGAGACGGCGACCCAGGCTGTGCCGCTGTCTCGGTACAGGATGCCCTCGTCCGTGGCAAAGTAGTGGTAGCCCTCTTTCGCTGCGGCAGGCCGGGAGCCGATCGCTCCGCTTCCGAATACGTCTTGGAGCTTTGCCATGTCAGAGGATCCAGGTTACATCGCCGTCTGCGAACACGAGTTCATCGACGCCGTTTGTGAGTAGGTCGAAGTCGTCCGGGGGGAAGGTCCCGCTGCTGGGAGTCTGCAACTCAAAACGGCTGTTGGCTGCGGACCATGCGAGGATCTGCCCGTCTGAGGGGGCCGCCTCGAGAACGTCGGACAGAGCCATGATGGTCGGCTGAATGATCGGGTTCACGATCACCGTGCCCGTGGCGTTGGCGTTCGTCACGTAGCCGATGAACACCTTGTAGTTCGGGGCCGTGGGCCTGCCGACCTGGATCGCGCCGGCCACCGTGGGGCTCAGGTACATCAAGTCCCCGTCGCTGAAGCCGCTGGTGTCGATGCCCCGCACGAGTCCAACGGCAGTGACGTACCCGCTCGCGTTGTCCAGGATCTCCTCTGTTGCCATGCCGGCCACGGCGATCGTAAGCGGGCTATCGGCGCGCGCGAGAGCGATGGTGGGCCGCTGGCCCTGGGCTCCGTCGATGTAGACCACCCCACCGTTAGGGATCGTAACGCCCGATTTGTTGGTGGCTTTGAAAACGATCTCCTGCCCGACCTGGAGAACGACGTTTCCACCCGGCAGGCCGTACTCCATGGTGCCGTCCTCGGCGTTCCACTGGAGGCGTCCTTCCACCACTCCATCCGAGAAGGAAGTGGAGAGCTGGATCCAAGGGACCTGGATCCCGTAGTCGTCGCCGTTCACCCAGTTTCCGGTCAGCGCCCTGGTCCCGTCCTTGAGCAGATACAGAGTCAGCGGGGGCGCGTCCGGGTTCAGTAGACCACCACTGAGGATCGCGCGCTGCAGCCGTGCCTCGAGCTTCTGGAAGTTCTCGCGCGTGACGCTGATGGAGTCCTGGAGCTGGCGGTCCTGTGGCGTTCCCCCGCCCTTGGGCGTGAAGCTCGGGACGCGCCTGAGGGTGAACCGCTCGGTCAAAGGAAAAGCTCCTCGCGGGTTAGGTCCGCGAATGTGTACTGGACCTGTCGCACGATCTTGCGGTTTGGGCTACCGAAATCGTAACCAGCGAGCTGCAGGAAGGCGTTCATGCCGCCGATGTAGTACCCGTCCCCTGCGGCGAGAGCGGCCACCGGCAGGCCGCTGAGAGTGAGACCGCCCGCCGTGTTGCTGCGGATGGTGAAGTAGTAGAGCTTCCTGGTCGATCGGTCGCGCAGGATGATCCCCTTGCCTGCATGCTCGTTCGTCGTCCAGCCGGGTGAGCCTTCGACTGCGACGGTGTAGGCTGAAATGCTCGTGATTCCCGCGGGGCTCCCGCTGAAATCGTCGGTCCCATCGTCCTGGAACGTGCCTGCTTCGTCTCCCTCCTGGCCGTCCCCCTCGTAGGACTCCAGCTCCTTGAAGATGCCGGCATGGTCGATGGATCCGAACCGCTGCCCGTTCAGGTCGTCATCGAACTGACCGACGTAGGTGGCCTCGATGTCGTGGAACCACCACTTCTCCGGCGCGTCGATCGGCATGACGAACTGCGTTTGCATCTGCCCGGCGTCGGCCTGGAAGCTCGAGTTCGGGAGGGTCCACCAGAGGGTCCGCGTGAGGTGGTTCCAACCGCCAACGATCTGCTGGCCGAGATTCGTATTGTTGTGCGGGAAGAGATCCCGAATGCGATCCGAGACGGGAATGGCTTCGGTTCCCTGAAGGGTGAAAACCCCGCGGCGGTCGAGCCAGAAGATTTGCCCTTGGAACACGATCACGCTGTTGTGCCCGAGCGCGCCGACGCTCCTGGACACCACCGTGCGATTGATGTTGAGTTCTCCGTTGTCGTCGCGCACGAAGTCCGACTCCACGATCTCCACCGTGTTGTCCGTGTAGATCACGAGGCGCCCTTGCCACGAGGCCAGCGCACGCACGGGACCGTCTGCCGCGATCCACTGAGCCGCGTAGTTTCGTAGCGGCTCGTTCGGCTCGAAGATGTAGACGCGCTCCGGGTTCGTTCCACCCTTGGCGTAGATCGCGCGCTCCTGGTGCGCGACCCCCAACGCAAACGTGTCCGGCGCCGCGCTCGTGATGTAGTCCAGGAAGTTGCCGTCCGAGTCCGTGACCTGCGGGAGGAGCTGAGTGCCGTCAACCTCTCCAGTGTCGTCCACCGAAGCGGCCACGGTTACGGTCTTGATGAGGAACAGGTTAGGAACCGACCCGTCTGCGTTCGTGCGATAGATCCGGTACTGGGTGAAGCGCGTGTCCGGGGCCGTCGCCGGCAGAGTGAGCGTGACCTTCTGATTTGCCGGCGAGACGACCGCAGAAACCACCGGCCCGGTCTCGTCGCCGTGCGTAGGGTCGTAGAGGGTTGCAGCGTAGAAGTAGGATGCGTCCAGGGTTCCACCGGACGCCGCCGCCGCGCTGAGTGAAGCGGGTGCCGCCGCACCGAAGTTCTGCACGGTGGCTGTGCCGTCCAGGAGGATCCCCGTCTGAGGGGACAGGACTACGAACCTGTCGTCCAGGAAGAACGCGGCCGGCATCTGCGAGGGGTTCCACCCCGTATCAATCGCCGTGGCGAATCCGCCGGAGTCTCGGTAGATCGAGGTGCCCACCTTGTAGGCGCGGAAAAGCTCGTCGTCGTAGCTCCTCCAGGTCCAGAAGGCATTGTGGCCATTCACTGCGCTCGAGTCCACGATTCGGCGGATCTTGAACCCACGCCGGCGACGGGGGCCGGCATAGGTGTACTCGACGTTGCGCGAGTCTTCGGCCGCGCCCCAAGGCTTCTGCCCGGGAGACCGCCACACGCCGATCGACAAGTCCGGGCGCTCGCCCTTGCGTGCCCGCTGTGACCCGTAGGGGCCGGCTGGATCGAAGATGTAGTCCACGGCGCGCAAGGCCCACGGCTGTCCGGCCTTCCATCCTTCGAGCCGGGTGCGGATCTCCTGCGCAAGCACGTCCACGGGGTGCCGGACGATCGTGCCGCCGGTGGGTAGCGGGCGCATGAGCGGGTAGTCCGCGTTTTCCTTCGTCAAAGCGGAGTGCACTTCGTTGGCTTCGCGGTAGCGATCAGGCTCCTCCCACGGGATGGACAGGCCCTCGATGATGAGGTCGAGCGCCTGCTGGTCGGTCATTGCTGCGTCATACCACCAGCATTCATCGACGTAGCCGTAGAAGCCCTCCAGGGCGCTCCTGTTCGGGTAGCCGATAGCCCAGGCGTAAGTTCTGCCCGGGTCACTGAAACCGATGTCGGACAAGGCCCCGGCACCGATGTAGAGGAACGTGAACGTGCTCGAGGTGCTTTCCTCGTAGACGTACACCTTGTAGTCGTAGCCCGTTCCACCATCCCAGAAGAAGCGCACAAGGACCCGGTACCAAAGCTCGGGCTGGATGTAGTAGCTCGAGGGCGATCCCGTTGCCGTGTGGTCGGCATCGTCGTAGATCTCTTGAGTGCTCGGCGTCTGGAGGTAGATGCGAGCGCCTGTCGGGTTGAGATCGGAGTCCGGCACAATCCCGATCATCAACTGCGGATTGTCCCAACTGGAAGCCGCCTCGATGTCCGCGTCCCGGCCGAGCTGGAATGCGATCTGGAGCGAGTTCGGCCCGACTGCGCTGAGATCGGTGAGCGGGTCGCTCCACTTCAAGCGGCAACCCCAAGCCCACTCGAGAGAGGTACTCAGCATCGGGTGCCCGGCCGGTATGTTCCCAGCCGCGGCGGCCACGTCGGGGGTGCCAAGGGCTGCCGTCCTGAGCGCGCGCAGCACGCCCGTCCAAGGGGCCACGGGGCCCGCAGGGCGAATGTCCACGGCCTTCCCGTTGTTCCCATCGGCCACTGTAGGGAGGCCCTCTGTGGCGGCTCCTGTGGGGTCGTCGTCGCCCACGGCAATCAGATCCAGGGCGGTCCCCTTGGATCCGGTGTTGGCCCGAATAGCAGTTGCCCCGCTTTCGTCCAAGCCGAAGAGGAGCTTCATGTCCGAGCTGGTGGAAAGACTCATGGGCTAACGGTACCTTCCGCCCCGCCTGAACGTGACGTTCGGATAGCGCCACGTAAAGCGGGTGGCCTTCTTCACGCCGGCATCGAGCCAACGGTCGATGTCCATTTCGTGCTTCAGGCGCTCCGCTTCGGCCACGCTCTGGATGGCTGAATCCCCGTTCTCGGCCGACCAAAGCTCCTTCGCTCGCTCGAGAGCCCACCCCTGCATGAACGGGAAGAGGAAGATGGGGTCCGCCTCCTGGGAGGTGAAGTCGCTGGAGAGGGAGAGGTACTGGACCACCACCGCTTCCGCGCTCGAGGGCTGCGGATGCAGGCGCATCGCAATCCGCCAGTCCCGGTCCCCGGGGTCGGTGCCGGCGTTCTCATCGGAGAAGCCCGTCACACGGAAATACTTCGGGTCGCCTTCGGCCCCAGTGTCGCCGCCGGCTTCGTCGTCGCGCAGCTCCTTGTAGTAGTCCTCCGTGCTCATGGGCCGGAGAGAGATCCCCTTCCAGGTCACGCCCAGAATCGCCATGACGTTCGCCGGCAGGACGGCGCTGTGGTCGCCGCTGGTCCAGGTGAACGAGTAGTAGCGGTCGGTCCAAAGGCTCGGGTAGCGAGCGGAGAGCAGGTCGAACGCGCGCCGCAGGTGCGTCTTGGCGGCCGTGACTTCGGCCGTCGTCGCAACCGTGCGCCCGGTGGTGGAGTCGTTCGTGAGTCCGCGGGAGGCCAGAAGCCTCTCCTCGATCTGGTCGAACGTGAAGCCGCGCCAGGGGGTGTCCTGGGCTATGAGGGTGGGGTTCGTCATTACATTTTCCTGTTCGCGTAGAAGCCCTGGATTTGGACGTAGTGCGCGGTGATTCCGGTCAAGGCATCGGGGACCACCAAGGCAAGCCGATCACTCTTGGACCCGTCCAGCACGATCGGGAAGCCGGCCTTTCCGAACGTCCAACGTGCACTGTACGTGTCATCGCCAGATCCGAACGCCTGCTGGTTGCCGTCGTAGCACTGACGGGTCCACCCAGCAGTGTTCTTGACCGGAACCCCGTTCATCAAATCGAGGATCTGCACGGTGGCTCTCTCAACCTGGAGGGTGATTCCCGTGGTGAGGGCCGTTATCCCCGCGTACTTGGCCGCAGTTATCAGGGCGTCCACCATGGAGATTATCGCGCGCTCGCACACCATGATGTCCACGCCCTGCGGGGTGAGGTAGTAGGTGTCCGCGGCCACCCCCATGTTCTTCGTACCGGAGCCGTCCCCGACCGAATCCATGAACCGATAGAACGTCAGCGGTGAACCCATGATGCTCCGATCCTAAGAAGATGGGCCGGGAGCCGATGTGGCCCCCGGCCCGGGAGGTACGAACGTCTGGACGAAAGAACGAACGAACGGAGAGGTCTAGCCGCCCTGGTAGTTGGCCTGATGCTGCTTGCCGCCACCGACGCCAGAGGAGTTGTAGTCCATGCGGATGTTGCCGGTGACGACGGGCGTGGTCCCGGCCGTGAGGACGCCGGACCGAACGAACCGCTTGACCGTCAGGCCCGGGGCGTTCGCGGCGGTCGGCTTCTGCTCGGACTGGGTTTCGTCCACGCCAACGTCACCCACGACCTGCGTGAACGTGGCTCCGGGGATCGTGACCCAGGAGTGCTGGCTGCTGTTGCGGTGCTGCACGAAGAACGTGTAGTCTTCATCGCCGGTGGTCTCATCGAGAACGGTCATCTCCGACGAGAAGCTGATGTCCTCGGCGCCACGGGGCACTTCCACGGACGGGCCGTAGTGGGTGCCGGCGGCGAGTGCCTCGGCCGCCCACGTGTCGATTACCTTCGACTTGATTTTCGTTTTGGGGTTGCTCATCTGAGATCCTCCTTGGATCCACGCCCTTGCGGGCTTTTGCCATGAGGCCCCGTGGGGCCCGTGTCGGGGTTACTCGTTCCGGTCAACCATCCCCGCGTATGCGAGGTGGCCCGGAGCGGAATGCTGCTGGTAGTAGATCGCCAGCTCGACATTGGTGGTTGTGCCAGCGCCGCCGGCCGTGAGTACGAAGCGGAGGAACCGCTTGAACGTCTCGGCACTCTGGTCGAGCACGGGGATGTACTCGCTCCCGTTCGCAGCGAGCTGCGTGAAAGCGAGGCTGGCGGAGTCCACGTCATGCCAAGTGGTGCCGTCGTCGGAGTGCTGGAGCTTGCCGTTGATCGTGGTGAGATCGAACGTCCCCGAGATCACCCACTCCATGCCCAGGATGTGCGCGCCGGCGAAGTCGCCGGCGAACTTCATCACGCCCGCCGTGGGGCCCGAAGGGAAAGCGGGCACGTTGCTCGTGTTGAGCACGATCGCGTTGTGCATCACTCGACGCTTGCGGGCTACGTTCGTGACGGGCATGGGCGCTCCTAGTCGGTGAGGATGATGAAGCCGGTCCCGTAGGCCTGGAACGTGCCGCGGATCATGTCCACGCACTCCTGGCGCCACGGTGCCTTCGCTTCGATCGCGTCGATCACCCTCTCTTCGTTCCGGTTGTACTTGCGCATGAGGTACGCGCGCTGGGTCAGCTTGAACGACCCATGTTCATCGAACTCGATCCAGACGTGTTTCTGGATGCCGAAGGCGCCGCCGCCCGTGCTCACCTTGTGAGAGGGGAGCCAAGAGATACGCGCCGGCCCGCCCGGGAGCCTTTCGAGGTTGAGCGGGTGCGAACCCTCCTCGAACTCCGAGAGCGGATCGACGGCATCGGGGTCAGCAACGGGCCGCTCGTCCTGCGGCCCGATCGCTGCTTTCAGCTCGCGGATGGCTACCTCCCCGACGTACTTGGTCTGGAAAACGACCGCCATCCCCTTCGCTCGTAGCTCCCCAAGGTTGCCGATGCCGGCGGCCTCCAGGTGCTTCACTGCTCGGGGTCCGGTGACGATTTCGCGGATGCGGGTATCGTCGGCCATTTTCGTAGCTGTACTCATCGGGTCAGGTCTCCCGCCCAGGTGGGCTAAACGAGTTGGTTGGTCAGGTTCGTGCACACGCCGTGTGCCTTCTCCTGGTCGATCCAGAGGCCCACTTCCGCCTTGAACTCATGCTGTTCACCGTCGCGGGCCTTGATGTCGATGTCTTCGTAGTGGTCCAGCTTACGGAGCTGCGCGATGCGCGAGTGCTCCGGGTCCAGGACGATCATGTGCCCGGCGTGGGCGTTGTCGAGACCGAAGTGGGTCACGAGCATGGCGTCACCGAAGCTCGAGCGGATGCCGTCAACCGCGAAGCCCAGCTTGGCCGCCTCGCCTTTGATACGCCGATACTCGAGGCCGAGACCGTCGAGCTGCTGGCGCGCGTCACGGCCGGCAAGCCAGATCTTGCGCTTGCTGCCGAAACGGGTGAACACGTTCATCAGGTAGCCGATGTCACCGAAACCCAGGCCGCCCTCGAGGTCGATCCGGTTGGTGGTCACAAACTCATTGATGCCCCCGGTGTGGCGCTTCCACTTGCCGGAGCTGTAGTTCTCCATCTTCTTGCCCCAGAGGAAAGCCTGCTCCATGTCCTCCTTGATGAGGGACATAGCCAGCTTCCGCTCCTCGGCCAGACTGTGCGGATTGGTCCGGTAGGTCATGGCCTTGCGGGTGTTCGAGATCCCGTAGGTGCGCTTGAAGATCTGCGCGAAGTTCGTCACCGTGGTGCTTGCGCTGGTGATGATCGACGCCTGAACGTCGTTCTCCTCTTCGGCGGAGTAGAGGATCTTGATCCAATCCTCGTCATTCGCCGTCGCGGCCGTGCTGCCGGCGTAGCCGCGCGTGACCGTCAGCTCTGTAGCCGAAGCAAGTGCCGTGACCAACATCAGCTCGCCGGTGCGGGCCATCAGGATCACGTCATTGATGCGGAACGGGGTGGCATCGTCAACGTCCAGGCCGGTCTCGGACGTATCCATGGCTTCGTTGCAGCGGACCCAGCGGTTCGGGTACTCGCGCTCGAAGACCTTGTACTCGTAGTCGTTGACCTTCTCGGATCGGAGCTTCGAGTTGATCTGGAGGAACGGCGTGCGGTCTGGGTTCAGCCAGACGATCTGCTTGCGCCAAGAGTATTTGCGGTGGTCCTGATTGCCGGTCTGCGCCTGGGAGACCCCCGTGATGTGGTCTACGCCACAGACAGCGAGGGCACCCGGAATGGCGAGCAGAGCAATCGCCAAAAGTCGGATGAGCTTCATTGGGGGAATCCCCTTCGGTTAGGTGACTTGGAAGAAGGGCCGTTCGGTCCTGCGGATGTGCTCCGCGGACTTCTGGGCCGTGGACTTACCGCGGCGCTTCCGGGCGGAAGCAGCGGTCGAACGCTTCCCCTTCGGCGCACGAGCGGCCGAAAGAGCTTCGTTCTTCTTCTTGGACGCAGCGGACTTCTTGGAAGCAGCGGACTTCTTGCCGCGCTTCACAGGCTTGCCACCGGCCATCCGGTAGTAGTCCTTGAAGGGCACGCGCATGGCGAGTCGCCAACCGTGCTTCTTCTTGTACGCCTCAAACCGCTCGCTCATCTTCGACTTGAGCTTGGGGTTGGCCGCCATGGCCTGCCCCTCGCCAGTCTCGAGGAACTCGGCGGTCTGGGTCTTGAGGTCGATGTCGGCCAGCTTCAGCTCTGTGCGCTCCGTGGGGTTCTGCACAGCGTTCTGATGGTACTGGCCCAGGGTTTGGATGACGGCATCCATGGCAACCTCGAACATGGCCTTGGCCGTAGCCTCGCCGTCGTTCGAGCTGTCGTCCTCGAGCGCCTTGTTGTAGCGCGCAAGTGCCGTCTCGCGGAGCTGCACGGTCTCCAGGCTGAGAGAGAGCTTGTCGCCCTGCCCCTCGCCCGCGGCCATTGCCCTCTCCAGCTTCGAGTTCCAGGTCTCCTCCAAGAGCTGCGCGGCTTCGCCGGGCTCGAACTCGTCGGCTTCCTCTTCCTCTTCCTCGTCCTCGTCGTCCTCCTCGTCCTCGTCCTCGTCGTCCTCTCCTTCGTCGTCCTCCTCGTCGTCCTCGTCGTCGTCGGCCTTCTCGTCGTCCTCGTCGTCGTCGGCCTTCGCATCCTTCTCGTCGGCATCTGCCTTGGCATCGAGGTCGTCGTCGTCCTCGTCGGGATCGGTTCCGAACATGGTTTCGCCCTCGTCGGCGT
>PJEL010000433.1_pt1 | contig 48992 bp, 37 predicted proteins | sample 1853271 | NCBI WGS metagenome assembly PJEL01 (sample SAMN08108733, study PRJNA415343) | Invertebrate metagenome, whole genome shotgun sequencing project. | host: Globobulimina | place: Sweden: Gullmar Fjord | collected 2015-08
TGGGCATCGATATCAGCCTGGTCAATCGTCGTTTCCTTTGACGTCGGTCCCTTTCCAGATGAGGATACATCATCTTTTTCAACATCCGTGGAAGTATTTTCCTCGGTTTCCTCCTCCTCTCGAGCCAAGGTTGAAAACCACCCAAAAGAATACGCAGCATATGCTGCACATCCCCCCGCTACGACACCAGCACCCAGGAGCGCGTACAGACGACGTCTCCTTCTGAAATGAAACATTATTCTATGAATGAATGAAAGTAAATCGGGTGGCTGTCGAGAAATTTGAAAATCTCCACGAGATTCGAGCGCGCCACATTCTAGATGGCTTTTTTTACCAAATTCTGGTTTCCTGCAGGAATTCAGCTGAATTGCCGTTAGGACGGTCATATACGCAGGCTGTCCAGAAGCTGAAGTACTATTATGGTTGTATAAATGTATAAGAACGCTTTTGTTGAGGTACGATATCCCCGGGTCTGCTCAGAGTTGACTTTGAGTGTTGCCGCACACGGGCTGCAATGACGAGACAAGTTCGACTCTTCTATTCCATTCTATGTCGCTCTAGTCATTCCTTTGGCGCCTGGCTGCTTGCAGATATAACGAGTGCAAAATGAATTGATATTGAAGCGTTGTTTTTGCCATGGATACATGAAAAAGGAGGTCTATCTTGTGTGAGTTTTTCCAAAGTGGCTTGCAGAGCGTTCAGTTTGAAAGGCATTCAGGCAATATGAACGTAGGTATGTCAACGTTCAGCGCCTGTGGTGCACATAAAAAGAAGCGTACGCCATGTATTGAGAGTGATTTGAATGATATGATAGGGCAATGTGCCCTCCAAGAGAATCACAATGTGGTTCAGAGTGATGTATCTGGCTCTCAATACAGTCTGTATCTTCATATCCATCGAATGACGCGAGGAGGGCTCACGAATGTTCATAGACTGGATCTTGTAGCGGTGCAAGACGTCTGCATGCTTCAGTCAATGTTTCAAAACCTTCTTAACTCGGCATTTCCAAATGGGTTGCCATTTTACTTGACTTCTGATGAATATTACCTGTTCACCCCGAGGGAACATTTTGCTCCCCTTCCTGATGATATAATAAGCACGCAGTTTAGGCTAGTTGCAGCAGTTGATGGGTGGGAAACTGTTGTTGCAGTCAGGGATTTACAAGATATGTCACTACCAGGACAGGAGAGGAAGATGATGGTCACCATGGCCGAATTTGATAGCAATCCAATTGCATCGGAGGATGGTACATCAAAAACAGTGGTTTCTGTGGTCTCCTATCCTTCTATATCTATCGAAAAGGAGTTTTTGGACACAGCAATCCGTAACTTGTCTAGGGAACACAAACAATTTTATTCCTCTAGTACATTCAGGTTGTAAATCACACTCAAACGCGTTTGACAAATTCCCGTGTCGATGTATCTACAAGTACGGTGTCCCCCTGTTTTATATAAGGGGGTGCTTGAATACGAGCTCCAGTTTCAAGCACGACTGGTTTGTACTGAGGTTGCTGTGTTGCATTTTTAATGTTTGGTGCTGCCTCGGACACAACCAGAGCCACAGTTGGAGGAAGAGAGACGGATAACAGTGTATTATCATGAAATTCTAACGTCACATCATCCCCTTCTCTCAGCAAATCCAATTGACAAGTCGTATCATCTTTTGGCAAGCTCACCTGATTGAATTGAGAATCCATAAAATGCAACATACCCTTTTCTTCATACAGATATTGGTGCACTCTCTCTTCTAAACGAACGATATCAAGAATATCTTTAGTTTTATACTTTAGGGGTACCTTCGCGTTCGTTGCCAAGTCTTTGCATTCTATTTGAACATTTCCTAATTGCCTTGCTGCTCCTTGAATATGGGTACATTTTGTCACTCGCACCAGACGCTTTCCATTGTCCAGAGATATCACATTCCCAGTGCGGACATCATTAGCTTGTTTCTTTTGAGCGTGAACCCATCGAAGAAATTGTGCAACACAGGACCCTGTTGCTGTTTGATTGTTTGCAGGTAGTTCTGCTACAGCCAGAGTTGTCTCAAGGAAATTGTAGTCAACAACACATTTCCTTGCCAGTCGTCTTGAGATCATCCAGAATACCATTTTTCTTAACTATTCAATACCTTCTCACCACGATCAACGCACTCTGTCTTGTAATCATGATCACGGTGGGTCCTGAGAAATATTGGATTTTAGATTTCAAGCATCTTGGTGATTCATTACCATACGTGTCGCCCAAGGTTCCCACGCAACATGATTGGCGCACATTGTCATTTATTCGTATATATAATCAATAACAGGATTGAGATGATTGCCTTCACGGTCACCCAAGCCCGTTGCCTTGGATGTTTCAAGGTAGCACATGGCCACATGGTACAGTCGTCTTTCAACAAGGGCTGCAAAAGCAGCATTTCCACTGTCAAGAAAATATGTGCAGTAAATCGTCTCCATTCATCATATGTAATACATGCCGCCGATGCCTCCTCTGCTGAATCGACAGAAGCCACACAGGCAGAGACACCAGATGTCTCCAAACTTGATATCAGGGTTGGCACAATCATCTCTGCAGAGGATCATCCTGAAGCTGATAGCTTGTACGTTGAGCAAATTGATCTGGGAGAAGAGGAAGGTCCACGAACTATTGTGTCTGGTTTGAAGAAGTATGTCTCTTTGGATGACATACAAGGTAAAAAGGTCCTGGTGCTTGCCAACCTCAAGGCGAGAAACATGAGGGGAATCAAGAGTCACGGAATGCTTTTGTGTGCTTCTAATGAAGATCACACTGAAGTTGAACCTCTGTCTGCTCCAGAAGAAGCTCCAAATGGCGAGAGAGTGTTCTTTGGCAGTGGGGAGGTAGAGCAGGGAGAGGCAGCCCTGCCAAATCAGCTCCAAAAGAAAAAATTCTGGGAGCAATGTCAGCCATTATTAAAGACAGATGCTTCTGGTGAAGCCATATTCGATGGCACGATGCCAATGATGACATCAGCAGGGCAGGTCAAGGCAGCCAAGTTGTTCAATGCTTCAATTTCATAAATATATTTCAACGAAAGAATCGTATTCATTGTAAATCTAATCAAACTCTAATTCCTCTGGGCGAACCGGCCGGGCAAGAGGAACAATAGACTCTTTATGCTTATCCCTGGGCATTGCTTTCCTCATATCCAGTGCATTCTCAGCATTACTATAATATCCCAGTACTGTCCTGTATTTCGAGTATCCAAGATTTCTATACATTGATATTGCTGCTTTATTAGACTCTCGAACGAATAAATCCACGAAATATCCATTATGCATGTGGATTGTCACATCTTCAAGTATATCCATCAGCAAGCGTGCAATACCCTGTTTACGATAGGTAGGACTCACTGTGACAGCAGTCACATGCCCATGCCAGCTCTTTCCCTGGCCCTCTACCTTACCTAGAATGTATGCTGTGCGATGCAGACCTACACTCTCTGCCATTAAGCAGTATTCAGGCCATCTAGCCAAGTATTGGAGGTAAAAAGAGACATTGTATGTCTCTGTGAAGTAGTCCAGGTTCACATTATCAAACTTGAACAGATCTCTACAAGAGAATCTTCTAATAGATGTCATGATTGATGACAAAATGCATAAATAATAAAATGTGGGTGAGAAAGAATGCAATGATTCTTTAAAGAAACGGCTTGTCTCAAAAAAAGTAATACTAGTTTGGCTGAAACCAATTGCCTAATGAGGACGATTTCCTGGAGGTTGGCCTTTCGATTTGATTTGTCCACCGTCCTTGCAACGAGAGTTATTTTAGTATATTTACATCAATACCTTAATCATGGCAAAAGTACCACTCCCCGGAATCACTACGGAAGCACCTAGTGCAACTTTGTTGAGGAGCGCAAAGCAAATGTATGTCTTTCCTTTTTCTCTCTTTGTTGTATCCTCTGTAATTCACAACCTTGTTTTCCTAATTATTTAGGTGGCCGTTCGTGACAGGATTTGCTCTGACTGGATACCTTATTCTCAAGGTATCCTCTGGAATCACAGAAGAGGACCTGAAAAAGAGTAAATTTACCAATCCAAAAGCTGCTCACCATTAACGATATAGTACTAGAGTAATAATAGATGATGTTTACATCTCGTCGAATGCACGTGGGTGTTTTGTAATACAATGTTACACAAAGACAATAGTTTTACTAATTGAGATATGGAGTGACGATGCTGGATGGCTCATATCCGTACTCGTTCACTCCCAACATGGCCGAAACAGTCGTTGAAACGAAATAGTATAATCCGATAGCAGCTCCAATAACTAAAACAGCAGTTGTCGGTCTCTTCAAGAGCTCTAGGATGGGTTTGAATGCAACATATGCGGTCCCTAGGAGGACAGAGAAGAAGTAACTGACATATCGAAGTACATTGGCCCAGAAATCCTCATTCTCTGCAAGATCAAACATAGATACATGGTGGTCTACTGCCCATGCCCCCTCGCAGGGAATTATCAGCATTCCAGCTGCTAGCAGGGTCCCACACAGGATACTGTAAGAGAGGGTGGACATTTCTGTGTCTTGTGCATTTGAAACATGTACCCCCGTAAAAATCCTCTCCACTAGATTAATGCACTCTAAATTCCTCTCATTGGGTACCAATGATCGTTGTTCACGATTAGATCGTGTCCTGAATGAGAGTCCACATGTGGGCAACGTTGAACGTCCGACTACAATGCGTGGGCTGGAGCCCGTTGAGATCTTGCTGATGTTCATTGTCACGTGTTTACTAGATTAAATAATATTAATTCGTGAATGCATCTGTGCAGTCTTCACCGTCCAATCTGTATCCAGAACAGATTCCCTCACCTCATCTGAGGAGGAAAGGAGCCTTTTCATTGAACCAGAGTTTCTTGTGTCTGAATTCCAGGCGATGCATACTTCCGAGCTCTATTTGAAGTTTGGATACACTGTCCTCCAGTGGAGATGGGTCAGGGGAGGAGGCAGATTCCCTTGGAAGCAGAGGCAAAAGAATGGCTGGCCAAGAATGCAACTATTAAGGAGTATACATTGAAAGAGTTGATGTTCTGGATAATACTCACTGTGATTGTTCAATTGTCTTGGGGACTCTATGGAGTTTGTACAAGGTATTTGCAGACAACGTCTGAGTATCCCGTCCCAACTCTGCAGTTGATGGTTGTGTTGAACATCATTGCCTGGCCAGGATTGATTCTATTTTGCATAATACCAACATATGTCACGGAATGGTGGAAAAAAAATCGGAAAAAGAAAAAATTCTACAGGAGGAGACGAAGAGATGGATGATGATGGGGCAAAGGAGTGGTTTAAAAAGTGGCTGAAGACAACATCCTTATCAACAGGCATTGGTGCTATGGTATCCATGCAAGCTTCAACACAAGTGTATGCATCATTCCTCGATGCAATTGAGGGAAATTTTCATTGCAGAAGTTGAAAACCTGCGCATCATTTTTGACGCCATGTCCTCACTCCACCCCCTGTCAAGTGTGTTTTCTGAGGAAGCATTCAAGAGACTTAGCGCTGCTAACGCCGTGTCGGTTTCAACCCCAATAGATTGACTTGTAGCAGACTGCAATGCGTGCAAGTTTGTAATCACAACTCCTGAAGGAATATAGAGCAATAAGTCATCCACATTGGTCACACCAAACCTCTGTGGAGCACCACTCTCAGCCACATCTTTACCCACGAGGCGCCCATCAACAAGATAGCATTTGCCGATCTTCTCCTGTGCCCAAAGAATAACCTTGTCAAGTGTTGGAGTGTGCGTGTCAAGCAATTCTGCACATCCTTTCATAGCGCACAATCCAAATGGTATATCTTCTGTCAATTGCCTGCTCTCAAAATTAGGTACAAATTTCCCATTCTCCAGCTTTTTCATTGGATGAACTGTGTATTTGTATGCAACATTTGTCTTGAATGTTGTAAGAAGTGTCGATGGATCTGAGATTGAATCCGTGTATTTTCCATACATCATGGTTCTGAGACGCTGAAGCCTGTTTGGAGGCTCTTGCATGCCAAGGGCTCCCGCCAGATCCAATTCGATATTCTTCAGATCCCCCCACAAACTCTCCAGGGTATTTACAACGTCATCTGTTGCTCCATGATAAAATTTAGGAGGACTGTCGTACTCTTCACCAGCATATGTTTTCCTGCATGTATACAACGTTTATACAATCTCATTTGATACGCCTACATACATACATAAGCACGCACCAAGTAGAATACATGAATCCAGTATGAAGTATGGGATTACCACAGTAATTGTATGGAATATACGTTGCCTCCAGCCAGTGCTCTTGCACGAGAAAATGTGTTGTGGCAGCAGGATGAGAGTGCAAACAGTCCAAAATGCCAGTGACAAGGAACCTTGTCATTGAGGTTGATGGAAACAGTGTAACCTCTACCTTTCCTTTCACTCCTCTAATATGCATCTCTCCAGGTGCATGCGCCCTGGTTGACCAAGGCAATGTCTTGGTAGCAGTATAGGTCAGGCCTGATGCAAACACTGATTCACTTTTGGGACCAAGGGTATCTCGAATCATTTTCAAATCTAGAGCACTTGTTCCTGGCAGAAAGCATATTACCTGGCTCTTCAGATAGGGTCCAATTTCTTTGATCACAAGCTCATGTTTATCACCAGGAAGACTGATGATGATGATATCGGCGTCTTGAACAACGGATGCATCCGTGGATACTTTTGCAATCTCTCCCTGAATAGTCGGATTAGGCGCATCCTTTGTATGAACAATTAGCTTTCCACCATTAGATTTTATTGCTGCCCTCAACTCCGCAGCTCTCTTCTCATATTTTGGACTGTAGTAGATGATGACATTCTTGGATACCGTCCCTGCCAACCCAGCCATTGTGAGAGATCCGTTCCCACCACCGACACACACCACTTTCAAATCCTTGAGATGACTCATCTGAGATTCGACACTCCTTTCAACAACGCTGTCAACCTCTTGAACTCTGGGGTTATCTATAAACGCAACCTTCTTCTTCTTTCCTCCAGCCCCAAGTCCAAAGATTTTCCCGAGTCCCATGATGACGTATGATGATGATCTGTACGATTACCACGTGATACTTTTTCTTTCTGCATATAGCAGTAGTAAAGAAATAATGAATGATCGATCGATCGATCGATCTGGGTTTTTATCCAGACTCTGGATTCTGCAGAATGACGTCATCATGGGACCGACAGAATCGAGGCACAGCACACAATTTATAGTATCACTCGCTTTTTCGCGCTTTCTTAATTAATTCAAAATATTATTATTACTTAGCAAGGTAATGGGATGTCTCTCAAAGAGAATGACGTAGAGTGTGCCACCACGGACAACAACAGTCAGCCACCACCTGACTCTGCGAGGTCCAGTGGGGATGGATCAGGGGAGGAGGCAGCTCCCTTGAAAGCAGAGGCAAAAGAATGGCTGGCCAAGAATGCAACTATTAAGGAGTATACATTGAAAGAGTTGATGTTCTGGATAATCCTCACTGTGATTGTTCAATTGTCTTGGGGACTCTATGGAGTTTGTACAAGATATTTGCAGACAACGTCTGAGTATCCCGTCCCAACTCTGCAATTGATGGTTGTGTTGAACATCATTGCCTGGCCAGGATTGATTCTATTTTGCACAATACCAACATATGTCATGGAATGGTGGAAAAAACGTCAGAAAAAGAAAAATTCTGCAGGACGAGACGAAGAGGTGGATGATGATGAGACAAAGGAGGAACCAATGACACGAAAGGAGCGGTTTAAAAAGTGGTTGAAGACGACATCCTTAGCAACAGGCATTGGTGCTATGGTATCCATGCAGGCTTTAACACAAGTTTATGCATCTAAATTTGCGAATGCTTATATTGCCCAGCTCATTTTTATGTTTACCCCTGCCTTTGCTGCCGTAGCAAATAGGGTTGTGCTCAAGCAGGCATCACCTCCTTTTCTTTGGACAACAATTGTTTTATCTCTAGGAGCCTCTGTCATGGTTATCGCAGGGCAGCTTCAAGAAGATGCCAGTGGTCAAGGGAATAATAATCCTTCGACTGGTGATCTTTTCCTTGGAATTGGACTAGCACTGTGCAGTACGCTCTTGTTGACTATATACTTGATTTTGATTCAGGTCACCAGGCATTTGGTCAGTGGAGAGGCAGTATTATGGGGAAAAAGGAACGTTGCTATGATCTTGTTCGTGCCGTTGGCCCTGGGGATTGAAGGGACTGATTGGAGTTGGGTGGTAAATCTGAATGGTAAGGCCTGGGGTGTGTTGATCTTTGCTGGCCTGTATATTTACACCCTGATGAACATATTCCTCCAATTCTGTACACGTGCTCTTGGGGCCCTCATGGTGTCTATATTTTTGTCCCTACGACTTGTTGCTTCCATTGTTGGGTCCGTCGTCTTGCTTAATGAAACCCCAACAAAAGCTCTAACATGGGTTGGATTTGTTTTGATCATGATTGTGATGACAGCATTTATTGGAATTCAATATTATCAGAAAAAAAGAGCCCAAGTCAAAGCATTGGCTGAAAATTTCGTGGAGACGTGTGACGACGAAGAGATTCATTTGATTGCAGAGATTGAGTCTACTGCAACAACGAAACAGGAAACTATGTTTCCCACATTGTCAGGCATGATTCAAGAAGACGACCATTGTCTTTCAGGAATGCTATCAGGTTTAGATCACCGCAGATGCTCAGCTGCTATCACAAGACCACACACAGTCAAAATATTCAACAGATGGGAAATAGATTACTCACATAGAGCAACGAAATCATGTACAAGTATGATTGATGGTTTAGGTCACTCGCTGAATGAAGGAGGCTTTGCGTGGGAGGAGAGTGACTCGGAGGAAGAAGAGTTTGAGATGCATATTGAGAAGAAATGGAACTATGTTGGGAATGAAGTTCCAGTCTTTCATCCAATTCCTCATCATGAGAAATGAATGAATGAATACACATCCATCAACAAGTAGTAGTAGTAACACATTCATGACACATTGCCATCGCCAATACATCCATCCATTTGTGAATTTGAATTTTTACAAGATACTAGGTAACTACTGAAGACGTCATCAACGGTGAAAATTGAAAATTTATATATACATGCAGTCTTTAACGCCCAATCTGTATCCAGAACAGATTGCCTTACCTCATCTGAGGAGAAAAGGAACCTGTTCATTGAATCAGAGTTTTTTGTGTCTATATTTCAGGCGATGCATACTTCCGAGCTCTATTTGAAGTTTGGATATACTGTCAATCATCCGGGTGCTTACTATAAACCAAATAATTGGAATAGTTGGTTTCCACCAGATGAGACCCCAGGCAACGTGCCTTTCATCGCTACCCTGGTATAATGACAGGAATGCAGTCATCCAGTACAGCATCTGGATTCCTGTCAACATAATACTGTTATTCATCGCATCTTTCCATGTGAATCCGCGGGTAGCAGGGTGAGATGAAAGAACGTGGTCAGAAAGAAAACGCCCAACTGCCATGGTTGACATGCCCAATGATGCTGCAGAGGACAATTCTCCGAGAGATATGCTACTTGCAGTCTTCACTGTACCTTGAAACAATGCATGGTGTCTAAGAGAGAATGGATACATAAATTGAATGCCTGCAAGGACTCCGTAGGCCAGCATAAGGATGTACCCAAGGCTGTTGCTCACCACGTGATATTTCCGACCAAGTCTCGTGATGCTTCTCTCGATCTCATGTATCTGTTGATCCTGTTCTAATTCGTCATATAATTCAACATTATCTGATTTTTGACCCGATTTTTCAAGGGTTGAAGCCTTTTGAGGTCGGCGTCGTTGCGGCATGGTTCCGTAACCTAAAGATAGATACTCTGCAATGGAATCGTCGTACGATCTATCTTCAATTGTAATGGTGTCAATCAATCAATAATATACAAATACTAATATCATTACACTCGTCATGGGCATCATATGACATATATATCAAAACGAGCAGATCGTTGCCTACTTGATGAGGCCCTGTTAGGTTGTGTATTCTGCATTGATTTTGACGTAATCATAACTCAAATCACATCCCCAAGCCATTCCTTCACCAGGACCAGATCCTATAGAAATTTCAACATCAACTGTACCGTGGACCTGTGCGTTGGCTTTGAGGTACTGGGATGCTTTCGAGGCATCATAGTCAAGAGGCTGTCCATGTTCCATCAACAATGTACTTCCCAAGGTAATCTTCACATCTTCTTGTCTGTAATCTATACCAGAGTACCCTGCTGCAGCAGCGAATCGACCCCAGTTTGGATCATGTCCAAACACTGCACTTTTAACGAGAGAGCTTCCTACAACACTCTTGGCAACCTGGTTGGCATCTGCATCACTTGCAGCTCCTTTGACTGCACATTGAATCAGTACGGTAGCACCTTCTCCGTCCCACGCTATTGACTTGGCAAGACCTTGGAGTAACGCAGTTGTTGCTGCTTCCAATGTAGAGGCATCCTTGCTTCCAGCAACAATTGTCTCCCCACCCACAGCTCCTGATGCCAGGCCGATGACGGTGTCATTCGTAGAAGTATCTCCATCAACTGTGATCTGATTGAAAGAGTTCTGAGAGGCTCTTCTCATAATATCCCTCCACGCTCCAACTTCAACCGGTGCATCACACGTGAGCACACCCAGCATTGTTGCCATGTTGGGATGAATCATTCCAGACCCTTTTGCTATTCCTCCTATTTTAATTTTTCTATTGTCTTCAAGCTCAACTTCGATTGCTGCGCTTTTACTTACAAGGTCCGTCGTTGTAATGGATACTGCAGCCCTGTGAGCATCCTCTGGTGTCTTTCCAAGGTGTGTTGCCAGGACTGGGACAGACTCTAACAATGCATCCATTGCAATGCGTTTCCCAATGACCCCCGTTGATTCCAATAGAACCTTATCAGCATCACATCCGAGCGCTTGTGCCACTGCATCTGCAGATGCACAGGAATCAGCATACCCTTGCTCTCCAGTTGCTGCATTTGCTTGTCCTGCATTAATCAACACTGCTTTGACAGTATCCGTCTTCTCAAGGACCTTTTTACAGTAGAGCACTGGTGCTGCGCACATGACATTTTTAGTAAAGACGCCTGCAGCGACAGCCTCCTCATCACATACGACAAGGGCAAGGTCTCCCTTTGTTCCTGCTGCCCTCAACCCTCCATACATTCCCTGCGCAGAGAACCCATCTGGTGCACAGATGGATCCTTCAATACATTTCCAAGGTCCATCAGGCAAAAGGGCATCTAGAGGTGCAGCAGGAATATCATACATGCCATCCTCAATCTTCTTTTGAGCAGAACAGCAAACGGAAGAAACCCTTGCCCTCTGCACACCACGATGCTCGTGCTGTACGATCGAGCACACGCGCTCAAGAGAAAATACATCAGCACATAGAGAGTATAATGCGGGTATTCTTGGCCTGCATCTTGCCGAATGGTGACCACGTGAGTGAAAAGAGGGTCCCCTTTTCACTCTGGGGCCACAATGTGTCGAGATTCCGCCACGATGTGCTGATGCCATGATCTGTTAATGATTTTGAAATATTACAATAATTGTAGTACAAACGCATCGGCCGATGACCCTCCTCATGACGATAGAGAAGTCAAGGATCTCCGAAGGGTGCCAAAAAAAAAAGTCCGTGACTCTCCTAGGTCTTTTGTCTTGTACCAGTCTGGGGCCGTCAAATAACAAAAGGAATACTTTCTTTGTACGATTTTGTGTAATTTACAGACGATATCTGGATCCCAGTGGAGCATTGGATTGGTTTGACGTTTTGGGTCCACGTTCGATTCATTTGGTCAATTGGCTTTTCATAAGACATTAAAGCCTCGTTTGCCATGAATACGGAGGTTCTTGGAAGAAAATTTGCAGATTTCAAATCTAGATTTGCCCACTTGTTTAGCTCAAGAGACGAGGTGTGTGTGGTTGCTTGTCATGGCGTTTGGGTTTGACGCGTCGAGATCACGACACCCAAAGCAGGAAACACTGTTTCTTTTGGAGGATCTATGTCTGCTCTTCTTTGATGAATTGTTTGCTATTCTATTGGGAATGAATACGATACTCTATCATCTTTCTTGGTGAACACTGCAGGGATACGATGAGATTGATACTTTAGAACGGCCACTCGTATCAGCTGTAGATGGTGGAGATTATGACGGAGAGAATAATGGAGGGGAACGTGAGCAAGAGCCTGGAGTGGTCAGGAATGTGGCTCAGCAGCAGGCTGTGTTTGTCCCAAGTCAACACGAGGAACTGGAAATGTTGACTGTTTTGTCAAAGGATGCAGCTGAGATTCTATGGGAAATGGTGTTGATGGATGATGGAGCAGCAGATGCTGCTGACTTGGAAGATATGAAGGGAAGAGCTGAGCAGTTGAAGGCGCAGTTGAGGGGGATGCTGAATGATTATGATGGGAGTGATGAAGCTCTCATGTGTGGTGCCTTGGAAGCATTTGATAGTTTGAACTCTGCACTCAATAATAACGCAAATGAGACTGATTCAGGGAACAAAGAGGTGCAGAATACTCTCGGTGATCTCTCATCTCCTGCTCCTGATGGTGACTTGCTCGGGGAAGATATGACTGATGGTGCAGATCCCACTCCACCACCTCCACAACAGCAGCAGCAGAATTCTGTGCCAAACCTTATTGACTTTTGAACCCCTCACGTTTATGCATTTTGTATTGTAGTGTTACATTATTAATAATCCTTCCATCCTTTGGTTTCGAGGCGTTCTGCCTTGCCTAGGACCATCTCCTTCATTCCCTGTTGGTAGTCCATCATCTTTTGTAAAATGTCTTCGTCTGAAGACGCGAGTATCCGAACGGCTAATAAACCTGCATTGGCGGCGTTTCCGATTGCAACAGTTGCAACAGGGACTCCCTTAGGCATCTGTACAATCGATAAAAGAGCATCCATGCCATCGAGCTTGGCGTTTGCAGGAATAACAGGAACACCAATGACTGGCAATGGTGTCATTGCTGCCACCATGCCAGGTAAATGTGCTGCCCCGCCAGCACCTGCAATAATAACTTTCAGCCCTCTTTCATGCGCAGATTTTGCATAATCCATCATTCTTTCTGGGGTTCTATGGGCAGATACGACTGTAATTTCACATCGAACACCAAATTCCTCCAGGATCTCTGCTGCAGCCTTCATTGTTGGGAGGTCAGAATCAGATCCCATAATAATGCCAACTTCAGGGACTGCTGTGAATAAAGACACATCAGGTGTTGCTTCTTTCACGAGTTTATAAATATCTGGTTGGATTCGATGCAAACGATTTCTACACTGTTTACGGTCATCTCCTATGATTGTAACATGACCAATTTTTCTTTGGGGTGACACTCCAGCTTTGCCATACCAGTGGACACTTGCGCCTGCTGTTCCATAGGCCAATCCCATCAATTTATGAGCAATACGCATACCTACGTCCCCTGTGTCACTTCCAAGTATGTTCATCATGATGGCGCATCCAACCTTTAGGTCTGTGCTTCCCATGGGCCAACCCAAAATGGCTCGGAGATGGGCTTCATATTGAGACATTCCACATGCCTCAATCGTGTAATGCCCTGAATTGTGTGGACGAGGTGCTACCTCGTTCAACAATACAGTGCCATCTTTTAAAAGGAATAACTCAACTCCAAAAACACCTGCACCTTTCAAACATGCTACTGCCTGCTCAGCAGCTCTTCGGGCAGTATCCTGGATTGACTGTGGTACACAAGCAGGAGCCTCTGTTGTCAGACAAATATTATCCTTATGGATGGTTTGGACCACTGGGAAGGATTTTACCCCTCCATCTCGAGATCGCACGACCATAACTGCTAGTTCACATACAAATGGTACCATCTTTTCAGCATAGAGCCCTTTCTCGTATCCTCCAAGGGATGCAACGGCACTTTCAAGCTCATCAGCTGAGTGAATCACGGCATTCCCTCGCCCATCGTAGGCAAGAGTTCTTGACTTCATCATATATGGATACCCAAAAGCATCAGCAGCGGATGCTGCACATTTGGCACAGTTGATCTTCCTATACTCTGGAAGAGGGACGCCATGGCTTTCAAAATGCTCCTTTTGCAAGAACTTGTCTTGAATCACCTGTACTGTCTCTGGGGCTGGCTGCACCTCCACTCCGGAAGCCTCTACAATTTTCAACGCTTCGGTATCAACATGCTCAATTTCTACTGTCAGCACATCCACTTCAGACGCAAATCTGATGATATCTTCCCTACTTGCAAAACTCCCAGACACCTGTTGAGAGACAGAAGAGGCAGGGCAATTCTCTGTAGGATCCAGCACTTTCACGGAGATCCCCATTTTTGAAGCTTCTTGTGATAACATTTTACCAAGCTGCCCTCCACCAAGGATGCCCACGACAGCCGATCGTGGTCTTCCACCTTCAACAATAGCTTGAGGGCCGTCGTCGTTCTGTGCCTCCATCTTCTGCGATACACCGTGTTTAGGATATCTCTGACCATTTAAATGTAACTTCAGGTTCGATCGAGTGGCCCCCCGAAGTGTTTGTTGATGAGCAGTGCGACCAACGACCAGTGCATGGCAATGCTCCGAAATGTTTGTGGACCGGACAAGTCTCACCATGTCTGATATATATGGTAACACTGTATACTTATCACGTGGAGACACTATATTTTCAATTACATTGATCAGATAGACAGGGACAGCCATGTGTGTTAGATAAGGAGAGGAACTGGTCATTTCCACTTTCTTCTTGTATCCTTGAATTTGATGCCTGGACTTTCTATATCATGCACACTGTCGTGGAGATCTTCTGTGCTCATTGATCTCATCATTTGTCCATTGTTGTTTACTTTTCCATGTGGAGTGAGCAGTTGTTGGAGAATGGATGGTACATTTTCCAGTACATGCTCCTCCTCATACTTGCCTCTTACTTGCTTGACCTTGACAGTGCTGTTCATTTGCAAGTCATCAACATCAAAAACCACGAGATATGGAATTCCTCTAGAGCTTGCATATGCGAACTGATCGGTCATGGATGGGGCTACGGAGGGCATCATATCTGCTCGAATGCCAGATTCTCTCAACAGTCTCAAAATTCTTGCCTTTTCTTGAATCCTCATCAACATTCTCCCCTTTATATTCGAAGATGTGGCAGTTGCCCCACTTCCCTTGGAGCATACTAAGACATCTGCTGAAGATAATGGCAGTGTATGATTTGAGGAACCGAGAGATACAAGCCTGCCCATATTAATGGTCACTCCAAAGCCACCAAATGAAGGCTCTGCAGAGTAATGATCCCCATATGTTGTCATTTTGCTTGCCCAAGCTTCCTTCACCAATAAATCAAATCGACCACCTGCTGCTAGCATTGTGCTAGAGCCATCATCATGATCCAGACTATGAATTTCAAATAGAATCCCAGAGAAATATTCTTGAGGAGAGACAAAAGGATCCAAAGCAATTTTGCCACTCGGAACGGCAAACGTATTTAAGAAGGAAAAAATTGTTGTTAGTTCATCGAGCCATAGGTGAGATGAAGATTGAGCACTTCCCTTTGATCGTTTGGGATTGATGAAGACATTCAGCTTGTGGAGGACAGACTGGAAGTCTCCTGTGCAAAGCACAAAAATCTCCTTGATTTTGGAAAGTGTTTCGTCTGGTACCCCTGTCAGGCTTAGCTCCTTTCCGATTGTATTCCATTTTGACTGCCTTGCTGTGGTATTTAGAGGAGAGATTGACATGGCGGATGCTCTTAGATGTTTGTATACAGAGAGTTGAAGCTCTTTTGGCAGACCAAATCGTAGCATGAGAGCATGAAACAAGGAAGCATGGCTGACCCGGAGTTCCCAATCATCATTCATATGTTCGATACTAGATATTGCTTCACACGCTATGGTTATCAATTCTGTTTCTCCCAAAGGAATGTTTGCTTTCCCCGTAATCAGGGGTGGAAGCAGAGCATCCAAATCCACAGTCATGAATGCCTTTGGTAGAGACTGATGGGGCATGAGCCTAAACACAGTTGATATCTCAAACCGTTTAAACCCATCGTGGAAATTTGATATTTCATCGTCTTGAATAGATGAAACGGCCCATTCAACAAATCTCTGTCGCACCTCTTGCCTCAGAGATATGAAATGGCCATCAACTGTCATGGCCCGCACTGCTAATGGTGTCAGAATGTTTGATGGGCCAACAAATTTGGAAGTCATTTCAACCGCACCTGATTTCTTGAAAATCGAGCTCATTGTTTCAATAATCTTAGCTCTTTTATCAATCTGCATGTTCAGAAGAACATCAGGAGCCCCAGGAAGATCACAGTCTTTCACCTTGACAGAATTCTGTGTTTGTATTTTAAACAGCTCTGCAATCATCCTATCTCTTGCTGATGGATTATCTGGAAGAGACCGAAGAAGATCTGTCAGATGTTCATCTCCAATGGTCGCTGGAATCAAGGATGATTTCAATGCTTCTTGTGCTGTCGGGCGAGATGCAGGGTCAGGACTCAACAACCATGATATGAGTTTAGCAACATCTGGGTGCTGTTTTAGAAACACATCTGGCAGCTTCCCGCTCTCTCGAACATCTCTTAAAGTGATGAAACGTTCCATTTCTGTATTAAAAGAGTTCCAAAGCTCGAATACGACGATGCCAAGGGAAAATATATCGACTTTCTCATCATATTGATTAGCAAGTTCAATCTCTGGGGCAATGTAAAATCCTGTCCCGCAGACACCTGTGGTTCCATGGGTGCCATATTCCTTGCTTCTTTTGCTAGCATTCTCATGTTCTACCTTACTTTCAGTATCATGCCCTGAAAGTTCCTTTGCAAGCCCAAAATCACCCAGCTTGACATCCCCAAGCGAGTCAACAAAGATGTTTGCAGGTTTAAGGTCACGGTGAATGACACCTTTCTGATGCACATATGATAAACCAGACAGCAGCTGTCTCACGAATTTCCATTTCAATTCATCATCTTTCAAATGTCCGTCGTCAAGCATCTTTCTCAACGTTGATTGGCAATACTCCATTTGGATGTAGAGATATTGTTTCTCAACCAGCTCATCAGCATAACACCCTTCTCTCTCGCTCTCCAAAGTATCATACTCGGACTTGGAATATGAATCTTCAGTCAAAAATCCATCATCACTTGAGCTGTCGTTGCCTGCTCCCACAGCATTTTCTAGCCATGCAGCATAGTATCGAACCACGTGCTGATGCTGCATTCTGGAGAGGGTTTGCACTTCTCTCATAATCTTTTCAAATTCATCATCTGAACTATGCAAGTTCACTCGTTTGACGGCATAATTACGTCCGTCGAATTTATGGAGTGTCAAAAATACCTTGCCATAGCCCCCTCGTCCCAACACTTTAATTTCTGTAAAGTCAGAACCATATCTAGATGTAGCATTAACTGCTTGTGACTCTTGTCTGGGATCGGGCTCCCTCTCACGTATCGGAGAATACTTCTTATTGAAATCGCTAAAGTACTGAATCAAATGAAGGGGCTCGTCAAAGATGTCATTCTGGGCTGTACTTGCTTCCAAAGAAGCAAGTTGTCTGGCAAAAACTCTTCTAAAAGCAACCTTGAAAGCCGCATGGTGTTTGAGCAGGAGATTGCCGAGCCAATTCGGTATCAAGCTCAACTCAAGAGCACTCAAGACATCTTTATGGTAACAAGGGCTGTCTTTTTGATCGAATAAAAGTCTTCCTATAAGCAGATCTCGTTGAATAGAAGCAAGTGACTCTTCCGGCCTGCACTTTTCTGTTACTGGATCTCTTGCCCTTTCTGATCGAGACCTCGTTCTTTCAAGCAAATGCTTGACCATATCTGGAATATTCTGACGGAAACTACTCACAGAGCTGATGAAAGAGCTAAAACTTCTACTTTCTGACAATGTAGAGGAGCGTTCTGTATCTGAATCATTGATAGAGGAAGAGGTGCCCACTAATGGACTCTTTTCCCTAGCAGGAGCGACTGTAGGCTCTTCTTCCTGAGATTCTATTGCTGTACTTGCATTTCTAGATAAATTGCTTTGCTTTGGAGGATATAACTCATCATCAAATAAATCGTCATCAACAAAATGAAAGTCAAATCTGTCTGACCTTTTACTTGTTGATTCCTCCAACTGTCGCATCTGCATTTCTTCCCACAGAGATTCTGGTTTCTTCTTCGTACTATGATTTTCATTTAAATTTTGTAGCGCCTCTTGCAACATTTGAACAATCTGAAAAGAGCAAACTTCACCTTTTTCTGCAAACTTTTGAGCTTCTACATGTAGAGACTTGGAAATTTTCCTAGATTCTAAAAGTGGGATATCATCTGATGTGACAAGCTTCAACTGAAGAGATTCATTGGGGTACTCCTTGGGAAATCTGAAGCAGGAAACAGCACATGTGATTATTTCAAACTGACAAGGTTCCAACACAGCATTGTGAAGCAAAGTGCCCCATACACCATCGGCATTGGTTTCGGAGGTATTGGGATGCCTCTAAAAGAATAAATCAATGATACATACGTTAGATGAAGGGTTGCGAAAACAAAATTTGCCTCGAGCCCAGCCTCATGGGGCACTACATGAATTGAGCATTTGTTATCACTAGGGTCAGAGCCCTCTATGGCAAAGTCAGGACCAAAGATGGCCTCTAACGCAGTTTTCTCGTCTTCTATTTCCTGATTGACCCATGTATCTCTCTTGCGAGATTTGTTTCTTTGCTTCTTTCCCATCCCTCAAATGTCCTTGCGGAGGTGGGTAGTTACGGCCTAAGATGACGCCAACGGTCCTACTTTATCCATGATGATGGATACAACGTGTATAATTTAAAATTTACATAACTTAAGAAACCTCATCGTGAGATTTCCGCGAACCATTCGTTTGTCGGTGATTTGTCAAGTATGCAGCATTACATGTCTTCTTGAGCCATGTAATGGGCCGCTACCTCCCGCTGCTTCAATTCTGCCTGCCTTTTGAATAACTGAGACTCAAATCCATTGCCCCTATCGACCCCGTCCCAATGCCTGCCAGGTTTGATACCATATCTGTTTGGAGGGGGTCCCATGTTTCTGTGCAGCCAACTGTGTCGAGGAACTTCAAGAGGGACATTGAATCCAGCCTTCTTGAGGTCTTTTGCATATCTATCAAGTAAAGAAGAACTTTTGTTATCTTGAGAACGATCAACCTTCTTTCTAGACAGAACATGAGCCATGGGATCATCCCATCGCGATGGAACAGGTGCACTTGGTGTAATCTCATGGATATCTTTTGTTTGCCTGAGACCTTTTCCCCATGGAATCTCTGAGCCTTGGATGAACTTCTTTTCTTGTTCTTTTTTATGCTTCAATTTATCCAGATATTCATCTTTTGACATTGCACGCCCGTCCTCAGACCTGTATACAGTTCCAGCATTCTTCCCAGTGACTGTGTCATCCAGCTGATTGAATTTCTCCCGCTCTCTTCTTCTGGCATCTTCCATTTCTTTCTTCAGATCCTTCCCAGATATCATACCTGTCAAAGTACCATCAGACATGCGGGCTCCCACAAGGGACTTATCATCAACTTGAGTGGTTCCCTGTGGCCTACGAGGTGGAGACACGTCGCCATCACTATCAACATCACTATCATGCCGCTGCCTTCGAGGTGGAGACACGTCGCCATCACTATCCACATCACTATCATGCTGCTGCCTTCGAGGTGGAGACACGTCACCATCACTATCCACATCACTATCATGCCGCTGCCTTCGAGGTGGAGACACGTCACCATCACTATCTCCATGTATCATTTGTTCATGAACAGCCCTGTATACTTGGCCAGGAGAGCTGGTACCATTCTTTCCAAGTAGCTCGTTCTGCCGTTGCTCCTGCAACTGGATACGCTGAAACTCACCAGCATTCACCACGACCGGAGCATCCTCTGCACAAACATATCGTAAGACATCAGTACATATCCCAGAAACACCCTGTCTACAGTCCCTCGTCTGTATACAATGCGTACCGTCGTCTTCTACACCTCCTGACAAGGGCTCCTGTGGTACACGACTGGTATCAATATCAGCGTCTACAATCGCCAAGCCTTGTGAAGCGACTATCTTCTTCTTTTTCTTCTTCTTTTTGACTGTAGCAGAACCATATTGTTCAGCAAGGTACGCTTGCAGTTTTTTCGAACCATCCGTATTATTTTCCCGTGTTTTCTCTTCCTTTTTCCGAAGGGTACTCAGGCCCAGGACATTCACGTCCATTGTTACGTATTCTATACGAATTAATACATTGAATTACAAAAGTAATACATTCTGCTACATATATGTGGCGTCTTCTTCTCTGGTAAAGTATCGTTGCAACTCAACAAGATTTCCCAGCTGAGCATTGTCAGTTATGGCAAATACAAAATCAGCAATCCCAATATACACCGAGCACATCTCTTTCATCTCTACATCTCTTCCTGATACATGCACAAATCTACCCTTGCCTGAGCTTGACTGGGATATGCTCCTCAGGCCATGGAATTGAGCTATGCTATGAGCCAGCAGTCTGCCAAATCCATCTTCTGCATGAATGTCAACTGACATGCCGGGATTGAATATACATGGGATCATTTTGGCTTCAATATCGTGAAGAGTTTGTGTCGGTGCTTTTTTCAAAGCAGACTTACCCGTTGCAGAAACTTTTTGCTGCCATCTCCTAGAGTACCCATTGGCAACCATGGCTTTATTTTGACCATCCACGTGTTCCATTTGACAGCTATGCAAAAGTTCTTTTACATGCGCCTCCCATTTCTCTAGTATCCTCTGCTGCTTCTCTGCACTTACTGACAACAACAATTGCCAGAGTTGCTGAACCTCTTCATCATCGGCTATTTGTGTGAATGGTGATGGTGGGTGTATATCTCCAAATGGAACTGGCTTGAACAAACCATCAATGGCATCTGCAGTGAGTTCTGGAGCCATTGCACGTAACAGCAACTCATTCTTCCACCTCCTCTGCTTTCTCTGCCCAAGCTTGTTCAGGGAATTGAGTTCGTCATCGTCCAAATGTGATACCAGGTAAGATGCTGGCGATACATTATTTTCCAATGGAGTATTAAACTTGGAATTCACGTGTGTCGTCCAACCACTCTTCATTGCCTTCTTATGCTCCTTATGGTGCCTCCTCTTCCCTTTGTGCCTCTCCCCACTGGATTCAGATAGGCTCAAGTATGCCCCTAGAGGCCGTCCATCTGGCATGATGAACGGCATTGTAGAATTTTTACTGCGATGCCTTGTATTGGATTGCATCGTTTCCGCCATGATTGTTCCAACGTGTAGAAACGTCTCCAACAACTTTTGCAAACCTCCCTGGTGGTCCTTCTAACTATTCGTAACCAACACACATTGTGACTGGTTCCTTAAATATATCAATATTTAAAGCGATATAATCACATATATGAAAGATGACGTGGTCATAGATGCATTCTTGTATCGTTTCCAAAGGTGTCAGCCTGTCGAGACCACAAGGGCAGGTACAGGATATATTTCAGATACGAGTACCTTTATCAAATGATATCTACTCTTTACTTTGATATCTTTAGTACAAGGTTCCGTGCCTTGGTAGAACAATGAGATGCCATTTTCAGAAAGAAAATGCCTTCTTGAAAGCTTGCATGCTGTGACCTGTCACATGCACATGATTTTTTCTTCTTTATCTCAATGACAAGTCGAGATGGTTGCTTTGATCCAATCAAACAGTCATTCCTGCATGACTGAAACAACAGTGTGTGTCGTAATTCCACCCATGCTCATTCAACAGATATATCTGGTACCATACCATTCAGGGCCCTGAACCCGGCCGGGTTGAGCTAGCTGGCAAGTTGAACATTTTTTTTCTCTTTCCTCGAATAAAGGAAAGAAAACGTCAGGGAGTGTCCAAGTTAGAATAATAATAATATAATAGATACATCACTACATCTTATAATCTCTTTTACATAGCACCGTGCCTGAGAGACGTACCGTGCTTGATCACAGCCACGGATTGTGTTTTCTGATCCTCTTTTGATTCCTTTCGACACCGCCGTCAACCGACTTACGTGGATACGATATCATAACAATGGATTTCCTAGCTGGTATTAGAGGACCAGATTTCGTCATGGTGTGCAGTGATACGTCAGCGGTTCAATCGATTGTCACCATGAAACAGGATGAGGACAAAATAGTACCAATAGACTCGCACAAAGTTTTTGCGATTAGTGGTGAAGCTGGTGATCGTGTTAACTTTACAGAATACATCACGGCAAATGTTAGACTGTATGCGTACAGGAATGGGGTAGATTTAAGTACAAAAGCTGTTGCAAACTTTACAAGGAACGAACTTGCTACTGCACTGAGAAAGTCCCCGTACCAGACAAATCTGCTCATTGCAGGATATGATGAGCATAGTGGACCATCCTTGTACTGGTGTGATTATTTGGCAACGATGCATCAACAAAATATTTGTGGAACTGGCTATGGAGCATATTTTGTCTTGTCCCTGTTTGATAAGATGTGGAAAAAGGACATAACTGAGGCACAGGCGTTGGAGATGATGAGAAAAGGTATGATTGTATTGATCGTATAGTATGCAGTGCGTGTCTGGGTATCTAACGTGAAGGTATATTGCAGGTGTTGAGGAAGTCAAGTCGAGACTTGTGGTTGCTCCCCCAAAGTATGTCATCAAAGTGATTGACAAGGATGGCATTCGCACGGTTACAGAAGTGTAAAATAAAGTAATACAATACATACATGTCATCTATGTAACGTACGATATGATCGATACAATTGCATGATCCCATGGGGATTCATGAGACTCCGGTACACCTCATGTCTTTCCATTCATCTATCAGATGACATGTTCCCATCCATGGGAGGATAGGATGGGAACCATCGACATTTTCCATCGAGATTGTCTCAATTCTGTCAATAGAGAATACTCTTGACTTGTATATTCATATACCGAGTCCGTTGCCGTTTTACAGTATATATGTAGCGAGAAAATATCTCGCGAAACAATCTCCAGCTCCCGTGATGCTACGAGGCAGGCTCTGTGTTCGTGACCACAGTGCAGAGTATTGAAGAACGGGAAACGGCGAATGAATTTGTAGGTTTTCCTTTCCCAACAGTAAAGAAAAGGTAATCAGCTAGGACAAGGTGACAAGGTGCGTTTGTGCTTTGAGTGAAATCTCCTCGTGAGCTGGCACCGGGAGTGACATCTGCCACGTGATAGAGTGACTATCCGTTGATCTGGTGTCTCTGATTGTGTATGTGATTGCTCTATTTGAACAGGTTTGTTTTTCAGTCCAGGTTTGTGCGGAAGATTCAAAGGAGAGACAGAGGTGTATGTCCCACTCGGAGTAGTGACTTGAAAATAGAAGTACGTCGTGAAGATTGGCGTTCGGCCTGTGAATAGAATCATCGATACGAACGCGAAATAAAAACATGGACCAATCGAAACACTACACTGGCAATGGTCATCAAAGCAGCGGAAGGATGGCAAGGAACAGCAACCAGAATGAACACGGTACACATCATGATAAAAATTCCCGTCGCAGGCATTCAAACGGGTCCAATGGTTATGGAGGTAACTATCAGCAGTCTGGTAAGAATACTGACAAGGTTGAAAGGCGAGGAACTACTGATATGAGGGAGTTGACTGCTGCGTTGATGAGTGCAAGAGAGGGCACAGGTGACATTATCGAGATCCTTCTCAGGTCTACTTTCAGGCCAAGACTACCTGGTCTGACTAAAATTGTCAGTCGACTTGGAAAATATGGTTACTGGAAAAAAGCGTTGGAGCTTTTCGAAGCAGCTGTGAGTATTGGATTGTGTGACCCTGATACAGCACTGACAAATGCAGCCATCTCAGCGTGTGATAAAGGTAGCCAATGGCAGAAGGCTTTGGAATATTTTGATAAATTTGAATCTCTGGGAATCAAAAGAGATGCTATCACATACTCCGCGACCATTAATGCTCTAGGAAAAGGGAAGCAATGGGAGGCTGCTTTGCGAGTCTTTTGTCACATGAAGGCATACGGTATCCGTGCCGATGTCATCACGTGTTGCTCGTTGATCAATGCTCTAGAGAAAAGTGGACAGTGGGAGATGGCAGAGTGCCTCTTCTATCATATGAAAGGAGAAGCTCATCCATCAGATAAAGAGGCTGGCCAGGACAGATCTCGTGGTCTACCCTCATACACATCACCGAATTCTGTGCTGAAAAGTATCTTGAGGCATAACAGCTCCATTCCCTCATCTCATTTAGCGACAGTGAATGAACATGATGCCGTACCTGATGATGAGTTTGGTTCCCTTGGATTCATCTGTAGTCCAATTGATAATTCATCAGAGCAAGAAAGCTCAAAGCACTTTGCCCTGCATGGGGATGCAGTTTCAGATATTTCGGAGCACTCATATCCCAATATATCTACTGAATCTGTCAGTAGACGTGATTCTCTCTCATCTGTGGGAACAGGGCACCAAGTGACCCAAGACTTACTCATGGAGTTTGCCATGTTGTCGGCAGAGGAAAAGCCCAAAAATGAGAATTTGAGGCGGTCTATTTCTTGCTTTCCAGAGGCATCAGAACCTGCAGGTGGTGTATCTGCGTTGGATATTGCTAAAGGAATAGACTTTTCTCATGCAGATGGGGTCTCACCAAATCGGATCTGCTGCAATGCATTGATGGGGGCATTCGCACGGGCACGACCTCCACAATGGAAAAAGGCGGTAGATTTTCTGGCCTATCTTTGGGAGCAGGATGAATCAATCCATCCTGATATCATAACATACAATACTGCAGTGAAGGCATGCTCAAATGCTTTCCAATTGAGGCAGATTGAAATTGTATATGCTGATATGGTTGCTAAAGGAGTATCCCCAAATATGGCTACATTTCAGTTCATTATTGATGCTGCAATGGAAACACGAAGTTCTCTGTTCCTTCGTAACGCAATTCAGTGGCTCGATAGATATCCTAGGTTGAAAGATAATTTTGCTTCGGCAATCGTCGTTGCGTGTGTCAGATGTGATTTATCAGAGGAAGCTATGGAAATTTTCCAAGAATCGTTGGTTGCTCACCCCGAAACCGTCTGTGAGTCATCAGAAACAGTATTTGCAGCGCTAATATCAAAGAATGATACGCACGGAGTCGTCAGATTACTTGACTTTATGTGTGAGCTGCGAGTGTTACCATCAGCCAGTGTCTGTAGCTCTCTGATTGATTTCCTCTGCAGACATGACAACTGGAAGCAAGCCATAAACTTGCTCGAAACCATGATATCAAGCGATTCAGTGTATTTAGACAGAATGTTGAGCGTGTCCCCTGTCAACACAGTACTTCGATCCATGGCAAGAGTCATGAAGGAGAGTCAGGAACAGGAGAGTGATGCAAAGGAACTGTTTGCGGATGCAGTCAAACTCTTTTATTGGTTGGGGTCTGAAATACCATCACGTCCTACTCAAGAGACATATTGTCATATTATAAAAATCTCCACGATTGCTGGGGAATACAGGCACGCCTTGATTATTGCAGAGATGATGAGCAAGCAAAACTATCTCCCAGATGAGGACACCGTGAGCTTTATTCTGCTTGCCAATCTGGAAACGGGTGACATCAGTCAATCTATTGCTTTAATGACTCGTTTGATGTCCAATAATGTCAAATTGAGTGAAAGTGTGATATTCAGGGCTTTCAGCACGTGTTTGGAGCAGCAAGAATGGCACCTTGCTATGATGATTTGTGAGACAATGGAAGCACAGAGATCTCCATCATCAACCACGCAGTCCATGTATGCATCGCTTTTGAAGGCATGTTGCGAGTTTGGTGATAACAAAGTATCGATGAAGATCCTCACAACGCTCCAACAAAAGTCCATACATGTTGACCCCATGGTAGCTGCTCAGATTATTGGTACATCTGCAATGAAAAATGCTGATGCCATGAGAGATCCACAATCTTTTGACTCCTTTGGATCCTTATTTTTCACCGATATTCAAGCAAAAAACGCGACAGTGGTACAGTTTCAGGAATGTGACAAGCAGCAGTATTCAAATGATCAAGCAGTGGTTGAGCAAAAGAAACCACCTGGCATTGCAACACCTCCCAGACAATTGAATAGAGATGTTGCGTTGACTCTCGTGCGCTCGTGGATCAAGTTGGACCTTTCAGAGGAAATTAAACGTGAAATGCTCATGATACTCCAATGCCCGGGTGATGATGGCCCGACATCGTCTGATATGCTCAGGATTGTGCAAGTGTCTGCAAGCACAGGAAACCCAGGTGCTGCTATTGATATGTGCTCGAGTTTGCATGCTACTGATATCTTGGATTTTTATCGTATACCCCAGATTTATTCCCCTAAAAGTAAGGAGGGACAGCAATGGGCACAGGACATTGACTTGACGGATATTATCTCCGATCCATCCCTTGTTCAGATTGTTGTGGCATCATGGCTTTACAGTGCCAAGGAGGCCATCTCCTGGGGATGCAATCCTCCCGATTTCAATCGGTTCAGATTACATCTGTGTGGAACATCATCAATGAACTTTGAAGATGTATCTCTAGGATTGATCAAGTTATTAACGTCAGGGCAATCCCCCTTGCTGCCTCAAACTGAAAAATTCCCTTGTTTTTCTGACTCTAATGTCGTGACACTGTTTCAAGAAGATGAAACCCGTGGAGGTATTGAAATCGATACCCTTGCTCTACAAAATCTAGCATAAGTTACATTGAGTTATTTGCATAAGCATTTGTAAGAGATACCGAGGCTATGGAAAGGAGTGCATGTAATCCAAACCCCATGGAAAGGGGCTAGTCATGTTGATCGTCTTGTTACCAGTAGAGCCACCTGGGTTTGTTTAAATTTGCAGTGGGAAAAAACTGCCAAAGATATTTAATGGGCGAAACGAGTCACTCCATTGCAGTAAATCATTCCACAAACCCTGGAGCCTCTGATCCCTTGTTAGCTGGCTTTGATTTGCATTATTATTGGGAACATCAGACTGGGCCTGCTGAGCCTCTGGTGCTGGAGGGGCCAAGGTGGTTTGATCTTCTTCCCCAGATTCAGAAGAATCAGGAATTTTCGGGAAAATCACTCTATCAACGACATAAATTGGTCCGTTTGATGTCCAAACAGTCTTGACAATCTTTGCACTGTCACCAAACCCATCCGTAATGATGCTGCCATTGATGGACACGAAATTACCCTCAAGCGCAGTCTCTATATCCCCTTCAGGTGGTTCTTCACACGATACCCCATCTACGAGTATATGGTATGATAAAATCGGCTTTAAAACCTGCAAACACATGCAAACACATGGATACAGCCAGATCTCATCCCCCAATTGAATCATTATTCAATCACATACCTCTGGGTGCGCCATAAGTTCCTCCGCAGTGATCCCCATGCCCCCAAGAGTAATGACAAAAGCTTCATCTGTTGGGGCAATGAGACCAATCGGACCATCTCTTTCAAGCCCATCTTGAAAACCAGCAGATTGGGCAGCACCCGCTAACGTGGAGAGCCCCTCCTCTGCCGACGCATAGTCGAGAATGTTCTGGTCTCCTGTGCACAAATTCGCTCCAAAAGCTACACATAATTTCAAAAACAGTGTGATCAGATGCCAATGTACTACCACATACAATAGAATCGTCTACGACAACGACATACCCACGCTCAGGACGCAGCCCAGCGACACTCCAAGCAAGGAAAGAACAAAAGAGCTCTTCATTCTCTCCAATTGACGAGCCTCGAGAAAATCAAAATCTCGCTTCGACACGTGCAAACACGTTTGAAATGAAATAATATGCCAACGCAGATAGGCATGTATGGTATGTATAGTGTCAGTGGCATTTCTGGGAAGGACCAAGTTCGCCACGTCATTGACGTCTGCAGACGCCTCAAACCGCAGTGCACACAGTCGCGCCGAGGGAGTTGGCTAGTTGCTCCTTTGGGGTGTAATATGAAGGAAGCGTGTTTGAGTGGGTAAGGAACCTGGAATGATATCTGGCCACCCATGCTATCGCATATATATGGGCCATGTATGACGGGGGGGAATACTGATACCTTTTGTTTCTCTTGAAGCAAGGGGGGGCTGATTTCTTTCTTCCCTATCATGATACCTCAGTGGACAATAGATTTCACTCTTCCTGCGTTACTATGTTTGATGATAGATTCTTTAGGGGTGATTTCTTCAAGATACGATCTCAGTCGTACATTAATGTAACCAGACTAACGAAAAAAAAAAAAAGACTGGTAGTGTACACTTGGCAAATCTGGGACAGCACACACATTGCTTGGGTACATCATCATCATCATCATTTATCATTATGAACATATGGAACGTAATAAAACGTCTTCTTCAAGTCTGTCAAGAGCTTGTAACAAAATGCAAAGACAGAACCAAATAGACCAGGGAGGGACACAGATCGTAATGTGCCTTGAGACAAATACATGTACAACATACATGCAATGGAAAGGCATGCTCCACCTGCTGCAACCCACTGTACTATATTAGTAATACGAAGAGCCTGAAGACATTTACGACAATTCTTTGTGTGCTGCTCAAACCTATTTAGTATGACTCTGTGGTCTGTGATCAATGGTGGAATCTCTCGTCCAAATCCACCCATACCTTTGGCCCCATCATATGGTGAGCCAAGAGAACTCAATCGCTTCCGAATACTAGAGAGCAATAGATCTGAACTATTCGGCAGGTAAAATAATTCCTCCAACCTTTTGTTATTGTGTATCATTTGTGTCCTCAAGTAGTGTTCCTGATTGTGCAGAAACACATTATCTCCATCCAGAACCTTGTTCCGTACAAGAGCATGTGAGAAAAAGGCAGGGATCTGGAGAAATAATCGAGCAAACCAGGGAAACTTGCGCGTCGTCGCAACATAACTGATTAATCTCGAATGTCCAGGCTTTGTGGGAACACAATAAATATTGAACGACGTAAATGTATCCTCACCTTGCTTTCCAAAATACCGGACAACATGGGGCTGTATATACTGCAGATTCGATACAGACATTCCTCTCCTCGAACCCATACTTACCGTGATAGTTTCATCGTCTTGATCACGACCCCCTTCAAATTCCATATCATACATACCGTATTTAACATTATTCCTGTTTCCTTGAACAGTATGGTGACTGAATGGGACATGAGAAGGATCTGCCACATTTTCCAAGAGTGTGCTGAAATCGTATGGTAGATCCCTAAAGAACGGAGTCATGATGTACGTAAGATCTTTTTCATCCCTAGATGCAATCATCGGGCACACTGGAACTGGTGGATAGGCATCCTCCTCCTTTTTTACCTCACCAGGAAACACCCACAGCAGACCTTGCTCCTCTCGTGTTGCATACGCTTTTCCACAGGACCGAGCGTTGCCACAGATAGCTTCTTCCTTTTCTTTTGAAGATGCCTGTGGTATCGACACACACGATCCATCCCCTTGGAACTTCCATCCATGATACGAGCACATGAGTGTTTTTCCATTTGGTGTATCCATAATTTTCCCTTCATTCAGAGGAGCATTCCGATGAGGACAGGTATTATTAAAACATTTCCAGCCATGTCCATCATGCCAAAGTACCATATCTTCTCCCAAGAGCTGTATATGATGCGGTTTCTTCGCATCAATGAGGCTCAGAGGCATGACAGGATACCAATAATCTCTGTATGAAAAGGTCTCTGACTGTTCCATCACCTTGCTGCTCTCTCCTTGCTGCGACATTGTCCCAACAGATCCTCGAACATGTTGTACACCATTGAATTTTCTACTAGTAGAGATCAATCGAGTTGTAGAGCATGGCAAAGCAAGGTTTGAATTCTTCGTCCTTGTCGTATCGTTCTTGTTCTTGTTGTTGTTGTTCAATTGTCTCGGTGACAGTCCATGTCGTGAAGAGGACGTCGTGAATGAACTTGGCCACATCGTGATGTATCTAGATCAATTGTAAACAAAGAAAACTACCAGAATATCATAGAAATACTAATTCAACAACATCATGCAGATATCTATAGTTTAGGATGACCTGGTTTCAAACGAACGAGAGTGGAACATTCCCCAGCTAGCTGGGGATTGTCTCTCTGCATGCAGAGACTTTTCAAAAAAAAAACTACATCATGGTAGAAATCACCAACCTAGGTTGAAGAGTGACACATTCTCAACATCATGTTGATGATGGTATTGCCTGTCTTGTGTGAAATATCCAACCAGAGGTATATCTGGTATATAACCAACCATCTGAGATGGTTTGACTTTCTTTGAATCAGTCAGTGGACTGATACGTTGCATCTGGTTTATCTAGCATACCAGTGTTATTTATTTATACATTATACGTATTGTATTAGTATCCAATTCTGGCACCAAGGAAACCAGAAAGAACATGGCAATCATCTTGACTTGATCTCCATCTACGAACGGCTCTGGTGGATTCATATACCCAACGTAGAGTTCTTCTTTACAGAATTGTGTTCGTTATTACTAGAACTATACTATAGAACGATGTGGTGGTGGTGGTTCCTTGGTACCATTGTCTGCACTCTACCTCTGGTTGTCCTTGCCAGATATCTCAAACATACCAACAAGACGAGTGCAAAGGTATGTTCATGTGTTTCATCGTACGCTGACTGTATAGATGATGGTCATGGAAATGCTGTGTAGAAACGTATTGCGTTTTTCCATCCGTTTGCGGAATGTGGTGGAGGAGGGGAGAGAGTGCTTTGGGCTGCTGTAGAGTGTCTTCAAAAGACACACCCTGAATGGGACCTCTATGTGTATTGTGATGCTTCATGTAGTTCTGATATGCTGGCGAAACATGCGAGATCGAGATTCAATGTGGACATCGATGCATCGTTTGGAGTGATACCCCTGACATATAGGCACCTGCTGTCTCCCTTGAGATATCCCAGACTCACCATGATATGCCAGGCAGTGGCATCCATTATTGTCTCTGTCGAGGCTCTGTATCAATTTGTACCAGATATATGGATTGATACGACAGGATGGGCGTTCCCGTATCCTCTGGTCCGTCTTCTTGGGTGCAAGGTAGTGGCATATGTGCATTACCCAACAATCTCGTCCGACATGCTCCTTCGCGTGAGGAGGAGGGAGGCAACATATAATAATTCTCAGAACGTGGCTTCGAATGGAATATTTTCATATCTGAAACTGGTGTATTACCAATTGTTTGGATACTGGTATGGATGTTGCGGTGGTTTCTCAAACATTTGCATGGTCAATTCATCCTGGACACGTGACCATGTTGCCAACATTTGGTGGCTTGGGACCAAGCCGCAGCTCGTATATCCTCCTTGTGATACAGTTGCGCTTCAGAAACGTCATTTATCTAGGGAAGGAGGCATCTTTGCGTCTGTTGCACAATTTAGACCTGAGAAAAACCATGAGATTCAGATACACGCATTGCAGTATGCTCGCAAGGTCGCCGAGACAATGTCGGATCGTGCATTGCGGGAATCCATTCTTGGATGTAAAATCCTCATGATTGGAGGATGTCGAGATGATGGAGACTATGAACGAGTGAGGATGCTGAAAGCACAGGCTGCAGAAGCTGGGTTGGATAGCTCTTGCCTTGAATTTCACATCAATGTTCCATTTGAAGATTTACAGAATATGTTGGGTCATGCTGTTGCTGGGATACATAGTATGAGAGATGAACACTTTGGAATAAGTGTCGTTGAGTACATGGCTGCTGGTGCTATTCCAATAGCACACAACTCTGCTGGTCCACGAGGAGATATCGTAAAGGCAGAGATGGTTGATGGGTGTGGTATGCAAGAGACTGGTTTCTTGTGTGAGACGATGGAAGAGTATGGTAATGCAATGATAGATGTACTACGAATGTCATCTGAAGAACGACTGATGATGAGTCGTGCAGCACGTCTTCGTTCCAACAGATTCTCTCAAGACACATTCCAACAAGGATGGCTTGATGCCATGGCACCTGTACTCGTCCCTGAGCGCAGTCTGATGGATAAGGATACGTAATGTTTATTTATTTATTTATTCTTTTTACAATATGTATATAAGGATGCGATGAAAAAGAAACCTTTGCATGGCACCATTTGAATGTGCTCCTGTCGTTCGGGTTCGACACTCTTCAAAATCTTGGCGTTCATGCTCTGCGACAATATTGGGGTCGTATATACTAGTTCCTTTGGGTTTATTTTCTTCTTTTCATCAGAGTGATGTGGTTGCGCGGGACAGCCCGTTGGAGATTGAGTGTTCATTCCACTCCTCAGACTCTTGGAGGCAAGTCTTTGTGGATTCTGTGATTCCGTTATGGAAGATGTGTCCAGAACTCAAAGAAATCTCATCATCTGATGTCGCATCTTCTTCTTTGAGCCTTGGTTTGACTGTATTGGATGGAGAGAGTGATGCTATTGTTTTTGCTGGGACTCTTGTGTTGCTCAAAGCTCAAGGTGGGGTGCCAGAGTCTATTCAGACGAGATGCATTGATGATCTTTCGGTTGGAGAGACAATTGATGTATATGGGTCACCGTTTCCGGGTCTGTTGGGTCGAAAGTGTATGGCATCGAGGTTTCAAGCATTTGTGTCGTGTGTGCTCCATGGAGATGGCAGCACATCAATGTACACTGGCCCCGCATTGTACCTACTGGATGCTCCGGGATGTGTTCCAGGGACTGAAGGAGGACCACTAGTTAGAGATACTACAGTCCTGTGTGGATGTTTAGGCTACGCAATCTCTTCTTCATCACTTGGAGCATCATTCCACATAGGGTGGCCTCTGCGGTTGATTGCACATGTGCTTTGTTATCCAACGACAAATGCCCTGGCCACGCTGCCACGTGACAATGGCGTTCCTCCAGTAGTCACTGTGTCTACTGTAAGTATTCACCTGGATACTGATAAATCCGCATGGGCTAGTGGTTTCCTGATACAACCTTGTGTTGTTGTCACAAATGCACATGCCGTTGATATCAATTCAAGGCATGTGACTGTGATATATCATGATGGGACCAAGCACGACGCGTACGTGAGATATAATCTTGATGGTATCATAGACCTGGCATTTTTGGATGTCCCCACATTGGACTCGTACATTCCGCACATGCCACAATGCCAGCCAGAGATGGGGCACTCTATTGTAGTCAGTGGATTTCCTCTGTGGAATCCCATCCTGTGTACTCGGGAATGCTCCTCCCCAAAATTAACGTCGGGTACAGTTACCGGGACCCTTCGGGATTCGCGGGGTGTCGCTGCTTTCATGACGGATGCACAGGTCATCAATGGAGCAAGTGGAGGACCAATTGTCCACATCTCGGATGACAGTGTCTCCTTTCTGGGTCTGGCATGCTCCAATGCTCGAGTTGTGACCCGGCACCACCCAGAAAATAAGAGTGTAGAACGAATATATCCTACATTAAACTTTTGCATTCCATCTCACTGCATATATACAGCTCATCATATCTTGTATGGAAAAAGCAAAGGAGCCAATGCTCTCAGAGAGGTACGAGAAACATTCAGGGAGACCACTACAGTATGGAGAAACATACATGCATGCAGTGATACACCACTATCTAAAATATAGTCATTTACATGTAAATGAATCATTCTTTCGCATCGTCATCTCCATCATCATCTTGATTTGCATCCACAGTTCCCTGTTGCTGCACAAACATGGCTTGGGGATATGCCATGGGCATGGACATTGGATGCATTCCAGGAAAAGCAGGGTTTCCTCCCATGTATTGATACGAATCCGCAGGCATATTTACAGCCTGAGGAAACTGTTTGTCCTGTTCAGCAGGAACTGTATCCGCCAGGAAATCCCACACTTCTGTTCTGTTCACAGCATCGCTGATATCCTGCCGTGTGAGGGTTCTTCTATTATTCTCTTCAGCAATATGCCATGCACGGAGCGTCATTTCCAGTATAAAAAACTCACACGCCTTTGCAAACAATACAGGTGCCTCTGCACTAATCATTCGTACATCTTCATCAGATTTCATAATCTTTTTAATACGAGCCAGCGGCAACTGCTGCGTTTTAAACTCTGCAATATCCCCTCCACTCGACGTGACATCATCCATCATCTCCTCCCAGAACTTTCGCAACTTGCCATTCAGGCTCCCCTGAAGGGCCAACCCTTGCCTCTGCAGAGACCTCCCACCTTTACTCGTCCCTGGAGCTCCACGGTCCTCTCCCTCTTCTTCATATACATCCTCCTCACCAATCGTCTACACATATACATATATACAGTAGGGTGTGTTCACATCGTCCAGGGAAACCATACGTAGAGAGACGTTCAGGACGAGCGAGACGAGTGTTGTCAAGCACACCGGTACCTACCTTTTGACGCTTTCTATACACGTCTTCCATGTTCAATTACATATATGTAATCTCACGGTGTTCATGAATAGAAAGACGCAGACACGTTACCACAAACGTATCCTGTTTGTGTAATTGAAACGTGATGTATCACCTACTACTACAGGCAAATAGTCGGTGAAATCTACTATTCTAGCCTAGTAATTTAAAAAGATGATATTTTAATGTATATCCTAGTGAATAGAAACGCAGTATGTTGTTATAATCTGGATGCAATCATCCCACCACTCACAACAAGTGTCTCTCCAGTCATGTATCCAGAGTCATCACTCGCCAAGAATGCAACAACACCTGCAATCTTCTCTGGAGTCCCTAGCTCCTTTAGCATTGTCTTGTTCCTAAAGTACTCCCGCATCTCTTCTGTAGCAACCAGAGCATCAGCAAATTTCGTAGGCACAATACCAGGAGCAACACAATTCACACGAATCTTTCCATCACTCAGTTCCTCAGCAAATGCCTTTGTCAGACCAAGCAGTGCAGTCTTGCTCACAGCATACATTCCAATGGGTGGGGATGGGGTGAATGCTGTGTAACTGGAAATGAACACAACAGAAGCTCGTGGCGCCAGCCACGGGGATACACAACGTATCAGCCGGATTGCAGCCTTGACGTTGATATCAAGTATCTTGTCGATAACATCATCTGGTGTTTCTACGAGAGGACCTGCAGCAGGATTTACAGCAGCATTGGAGACAACCACATCAATTTTCTGTGTTGTAAAGTATGTCAACGTCTGTTCCACAAGCGCCTTGACATCTGACTCTTTTCCAACATGACACACAACACCTAGTACACGCGATCGATCATATCCACGTTCTTCTATCAGATAAGACAGAGTATCATCCACATGCGACTGCTTTCTACTCGATATTGCTACCTTGGCACCATCCTCTAGAAACCTTTCTGCTATGGCCAGACCAATACCAGCTGTGGATGCTGTTACAATGGCCACCTTTGATTCTAATCTACTGCTTCTGCTTCTGCTGCTACTACTCATAATGTATGATTGACATTTTCAAGTACCTCGTAGAACATGAATGCCAAGCATATGTATGAATATGATTCTTGAAAGGAACGACGCATGCATTGCATGTTCCTTTCAAGACCTCTGTGCGATGGGAACGTTGGTTAACAAACATCCTTCCCTTCCAAGGTGTCTTTTGATCGAGAGAATGTATCATCTTTACCTTGCCATGGGCAACGTTCATGACTCTCTCTTGGTATCAACATGACACGCACGTGCATGTGTCAGACACAAATATTACTGTAGGAGTATAATCTGGAGATACACCTCCAAAGGTGACGGACGACCGTACTCGAGACATACAGAGTGGGCATCGTTCGTTCGTTCGTTCGTTCGATCAATTTCAACGACATTTCTCTACCCAACCGGGTACACGTCAACCCTGGTGACTCGATTGATAGACACATTACGTACTTTGTTTTTAATCATCATACACTATCTGCTGCGGTAGCTAGTACCACGAGCAGCATGAACTCGACGAGTGGGTCTTCCACCCAACACTTTTCTGAAGATATTCTGCAACGAGCAAAGACTGCAAAATTGTACATTGAACACCTGTATAAATCTCAGAGTCAACATTTCAAGGAAAGAATACATCGGAGATCAAAGCTGGAGGAGGCGCTTAATGAGAATGAGAAAGTCTTGTCTCCTGAACAGAGAAAGACGTTGATTGAACAGTATGAAGAGAGGGAGAGTCATTACACGAGATTGCAACGCCAAAGGCTGAGTATGGCTGATTTCGAGCCGCTAAAATTGATTGGAAAGGGGGCGTTTGGGGAAGTTCGTATTTGTAGGGACAGGAATTCTCCTGATACCCTGGTGGCGGTGAAGAAACTGCGAAAGTCTGAAATGGTTCGGAGGGGTCAAGTGGATCATGTCAAGGCGGAACGGAATGTTCTTGCGGAAGTCAAGCACTATGCTATCGTGAAACTCATGTACTCGTTTCAGGATGAGGAATATCTGTACCTGGTGATGGAATATCTTCCTGGAGGAGATTTGATGACATTGTTGATTCGCTTGGAGATACTTACAGAAGATATGAGTAAATTTTACCTTGCGCAGACAGTGTTGGCTCTTGAGGCGATACATAAAGCTGGATACATACATAGAGATATTAAACCTGATAATCTGCTGTTGGATGCGTCTGGGCGGATGAAACTGTCCGACTTTGGTCTATGCAAACCAGTGGATGTTCAGTTGTTGCCAGAGTTTACAGAGGTGGCGTCAGAAAAGGAGGAGGAGGCTCTCAAGCAGAATATTGCGTTGGGGAATCAGGAACAGCAGTTGAATCATTGGAGAAAGAATAGACGAAAGCTGGCGTTTTCTACAGTGGGTACTCCAGATTACATTGCTCCAGAAGTACTCATGAAGAAGGGATATGGAATGGAATGTGATTGGTGGAGTCTTGGGGCTATTGCGTTTGAAATGATGGTTGGATTTCCTCCATTTTATAGTGATGATCCCATGACAACGTGTAGAAAGATTGTGAATTGGAAGACATATCTGCAATTCACTCCAGAGGCAGAAGCAACCCTGAGTCCAGCTGCAAAGGATTTCATCAGGGGTTTGCTGTGTGATGTTCATTCACGACTCGGTACCAATAGTATTGATGAGATCAAGGATCATCCGTTCTTTAGAGGTATCCACTGGGATACGCTCTATGAAACTACAGCTCCATATCGACCAGCTCTAGAGCATGAGTTGGATACTCAAAACTTTGAACAGTATGAGGATGATGAACTGGATGATTCTGGCAGATATCCTGAGAGTATGAGGAGTAGTAGGCCGGTAGCGGACCCTCATTTTGTAGGGTATACCTTCAAGAACTTTGATGCCAGCAAGGGTCTTGTCAACTCTTCCGGGAGTCAAGATTTGTCTAGTGAAAAGTCTCTAACACAATTACAGGATGCATTTGCAGCTGTGGAGTTTGGGGGACATACGTGATGTACTAGTATACTATTTTCGTGATTTTTGTAATGCATTCATCTAGAGATAGTCGTTTGGATGGATTGTATACCAGCATGCCTTGAACAAGCTCTTGTATCCCATTGGAAACACCAGGCAACACCTCGTTCCATGGTTTTGCCTCCTTTGGAGGAAAGCGTAGCTTTCCCCAGTCGGGGAGTTCTGGCAACTCTGGCCAAGAATCTTCACGTGGTGTTCCTAGATCATCTATAATCCTACAAATCTGATCCAACTGACTTGTACCTTTCCACAACGGCCTTGCAAGGATGAGTTCTGCAATCACACATCCAAGGCTCCATACATCCGAGGCTGTTGTATATTCTCTTGATCCAAATAAAATTTCAGGGGCCATGTACCACAGTGTCCCCATCCCAGGAGTACGATTCGTACTCTGTGTCGCACGAATGCTGATCCCAAAATCTGCCAAGGTGACAGTGTTGGCTGTATCCACCAAAAAGTTGTACGGAGAGATGTCCCTGTGAATAATCCCATGCGTATGGCATTCGTTGACCGCCTCAAGCATATCAATAATCATATCTATTCGAGTATTGCAGTCTCCCGGATACTCTTGCATATATGTTGACAAGTCCATTGGAAAGAAATCCAACACCAAGGAGATTCCAAAATCCTGCATGGAAAGAGTGTGTTCATCACAGCCACATCGTATCATCATTATTCAATAATGCCATACATTTCTATAGATACCATGGTATCGTAGAATACGGGAACACCCATTGAGCAGTTCCAATGCTTCTATTTCCCTCTGCACTGACAGGGGTTCCCCATCACCCACGGGTAGATATTTCAAAGCAACAATGTCTCCATCATGCCGCCGTCGAGCTTTGTATATCTACATCACAATAACAGAATATTATTTATATCTATAGTACATGGTCTCTAGACTCGTGACATACCTCTGACAACCTCCCGTCTCCAACCTGTTCAAGATATTCGATATCATCCAATCCTGGCAATTGGTACCCAAAAGCATCCATCGTGGAGTATCATGAGAAAAGATATGGTATCAATAGTATCTATTACATAAAGATATAATATACAATGCTATACATGAAAGTGAACCCAATGTGTTTCTGAAATGCACAAAGTCAACGATGGATATGGTCACTTCACCATGCATATGCATATGCATGGCGTAAGCCACCATATATAGATACTACTGAAATACTGAATACTCATGCACCTGCGGTGAGTAAGATGTTCACCTTTTCATCATCTCCACTGGAGGTGGCAAAAGTGATTGCACTGTCTCCATAGGTATTCCTGGTATGAACTTCTGCTCCGGCTTCAACCAAGGCTGTCAAGGCTTCAGGTCGAGCACATTTAGCAGCATACATGAGTGCGGTATTTCCATCAGCATCGACGGCGTCTACATCCACACATTCCGTTATGAGTGCTTTCAATATACATATATCGTTGTTCTGTGCTGCATACATGAGCGCAGTGCGATGATAGATATCTTTGTCGTCTACATTCAACCCAGCCCGTATCAGGCCAGCGATTGTGCCAAGATCAGATCCTGGGGTGAAGTGGTCTTGTTCTGTAGGGATGAACTGGGTGCTGCGAGTACGATACATCAAATCTGCAAGGTCAAATGCGTGCTCTTTCTCACCTGTGCAGTAACATACGGCGAGTATCAGTGCGTTCCGCCCTTCATGATCCTCAGCATGTACATCCGAACCTGCTGCAATCAAGGCATCAAGTACAGTTTGGCTTCCAAATCTACCTGCTGTCATGAAGGCAGTTCGATGCTCACAGTCACGAGCATGAATATTCGCACCATGTGCGACTAGACTATTTAATATCTCAAGATGTTCATAGTGAGCTGCAAGCATTAACGCAGTTCGTCCGTGCCTGTCCTCGAGGTCAATCATGATGTGTGGGGATGATAGCAAGACACTGGCGGTGCGCGATCCACCATGGCACGAGGAAATCATCAACGCAGTCCACCCATCGCAATCGTGAATATTCAAGTCGGCTCCGTGATCTATCAAAACACGTGCATTTTTTGGATGATCGTATCGAGCAGCTTGCATCAATGCAGTCGATCCATCGGAATCCATTGCGTTAACATTGGCTCCATGATTGAGTAACATGTGTAATATGAGTGATTCTGTAGACCCCCTGGCAGCTCGCATCAACGCGGTGGCTCCGTATGTATCACTCATACTCACGTCAGCCCCAGCAGAGATCAAGACGCGCGCATTGTTCAAACTTTTGCCACGGACGGCGCACATCAATGGTGTCATTCCGTAATTGTTCCTTGCATGTACATCTACCCCGAAATCAAGGAGTCTTTGTAGGTTCTCCACATCCCCATGTTCAGCGATGAGGGAGAAGACATTTTTGCCTTCATTATCCTGGATATCTATACACGCTCCAGATTCAATCAGATCTTGAACTGCTCCAGAAGCCCCGTGTATTGTAGCGACCATCAACGCCGTCCGACCTTGGTTGTCTTGTACATCAATGTCTGCAACAGTGATCAGTCTTTGCAGGGTATCACGGTCATCAAGTCGAGCAGACATCATCAATGCAGTCTGTCCTTGACTGTCTTGAATATTAATATTTGCAGAAGCATGTAGCAGGGTATGTATATTTTCCCGGCGTTGATACTTGATAGCATCCATCAATGCTGTGCGCATACTTCTTCCCTGATGATCAACATTTGCCCCAGCATCTAACAGCAATCTCAGAATATCTTGGGTTCCATAACGAGAAGCAATAGTTAATGCAGTTGACTTATCCTCCTCCTCAGCGTTTACGTCTGCTCCGGCGTTGATCAAAATACTGATCGACTCTGGAGTGCCATGGTGTGCAGCTACTAGTAATGCAGTGGCATAATCCTTGTCTCTATCATTCACATCTGATCCTGCTTCTATCAAAAGAGTCAGCGTATTAATGGTATTATACCTGGTGGCGAGCATACATGCAGTGCGATTCATGTTATCCTTTGAGTGAATGCTTTGGCTGGATGCATGAAGTAATGCACTCACAACATCAAACGTATTATATGTGACAGCTTGTAGCATGGTATTGCGACCTTCTACATCTCTAGCATGTATGTTCGCGCCAGCATTCAATAACACAGTGATACTGTCTGCATCACCATATCTTGCAGCGAATAGTAGTGCAGTGTTGCCTGCAGCGTCCATTGCATTGACATCTGCTCCAGCATGAAGGAGCTCATGCATTATATCCAGTTTGTTGAACTGAGCAGAAAACAAAAGTGCCGTCATCCCCTCATCCATTCTAGATTCAAGGAACGCCCCATGATCAATCAATTTCTTCACAACATCTGCGGTATTGTATTTTGCCGCCATTAATAGGGACGTTTCGCCATCGGCACTTCTCGCATTGACTTCTGCACCTGCATCCAGCAAGGATTGTACCATCTCATTGGTACCTTGCTTTGAAGCAAACATCAATGCGGTGAACCCGTCATCATTGACATCATTGACGTTAGGAAACAAGGGTATCAAGAAATGGAGATTGTTGAATGAGACGTTTTGTGCACCATACATCAAAAGCGTGTTTCCATCACGGTCAATATGGTCATTGCCTCCATCACTGCCCACTCCTGCATTCATTAGATACGTCACACAATCTGCAGTATTATATTTAGCAGCATACATGAGAATTGTTTGGTCATCATTGGTTTCTGCTGCGATGTCTGCTCCTGCATTGATCAATGCTGATAAAGTTTCCACACTTCCATGTTTTGCAGCAAAAATTAGTGCTGTTTTGCCCGAGAGGCTGGTTCGATCAACATCAAGTGCGATGTCTAGTACAAATGTCACAGTATTATGAAACGAGTTTTGAGCCGCAAGCATCAATACAGTCTCACCCTCCATGTTGATGTCCATATCTGCGCCCTGGTGTATTAGGTCTCGAACCATATTTTCAGTGCCATATTTTGCGGCATACATCAAGGCGGTATTTCCTTCTTCATCACCAAGTTCGAGATTTGGTCCTTTTTCTAACAGATCATGCATCGTTTCTGCATCTCTATGCATTATTGCAAGCATCAGTGCAGTCTGACCCTTGCCATTGTTGAGATTAATGTTGTAATCATATGCAACATTAATAAAACTCTGAATGCTATCAAAACTTCTACCTTGTACGAGATATTGTATCATTTTGCGAGCTTGAGAAAGATTGAAGGAAATATTTAGATGCCTTAACGCAATTCTTCCAAAGTAAGGTGAAGTAGCATATGACTGTGAGTTTTCCATGGTATCACCATCAGGGCAGCATATCCAAGCTTCAATTGAACAATGCTTGCGGTTGAATTCCAGGCGTTTTATCCAATTTGCTACTGTTACTCTAAATGTATTGATTTTGTCTGCACTTGGTCCAGATTTTGACGCATCGCACATAATGAAAGCAACGCGAAGATCTTCCTTTTTTGAGGAGAAGATGAGGGCAACGTCTACACCAAGCTCATGGCCCATTTTCTGGTGAATCAACCTACTGAATGTATCTATCTCTGTATTTAGATCTACATTTGGAGCCAATTGAGAAAGAATCGGCTCATCTCGAAGAGCATCTCGCATGAGGACAGTAGAAAAGGTCCACTCAGAGGGAAATGCATCGTTCCTTGGCATATTTAATTCATCAGCCTCTGTGTCCTCATTCAAATGATACAAGAGGGCCAGCATTATCCTAAAGACCTCCTCGACGACGGCGGATACATTATCCAACGATGGTACTTCCTGGTCTTGTCCCTCCGAGATTCCAGTCACTTCCAGGCCTCTGTTTACAAGGCGCCTTAGCCTGTCCCTTTGAAGTGACTGTTCGACCCCATCTCCGGCAACCAATGACAAAACTCTCGACGCAACGTTTTCATTTATGTTTTCATCAAGTTCTTCTGTAACTTCAAGCAGAGCCCCTAGAAGACACGACAAGCCTAGCCTCGGACGGGTGTGATCCATGGTAACGGGCGCGTAACCGAGAATACTACCAGCACCTTGATACGGGGTATTTCTCAAGGTTAATTTATGTAAAATATTTTATCTTTCTCTCAATTCGTATTCGCTTAAATGTCTGAGGCAGTTTTGAAAGGTCTATTAGTGCTTTTGTGGACCATCGGCAGGAAATGTGTACCGTACTCCCCAAGCATGCCATGATTCATATCCCTCATGAGGCTGGATCGACTGAGGTGCCTGAACTAGATAATGTGGTCATTCATGATGATTTAACTCCATGGTACATGGCACACGGTGATTATTGTAGGGATGAGTGTAGGATGACTGATTGGCGATCATCCAAGACATATTCTTGGACCGACCAATGCCAACTCACATCCCATGGTCAACCCTAGTGGCATCCCATGTATGCATTGATGGCAACACGGTTAAAGGAGTCAAATTGCTTGTCAAGTGCCTTCAATCATCATAAAAAGCAAAATATTTACTTAAGAGAGTCCTACAAAGAATGTTTGGTCGCAAATTATTCCTTCTTTCAGCCATCTTGGCAGCTCTTCTGGCTTCGGTTTCAGCACAAGATGAGTGTTCTGACAGAACCAGGCCAGTTTATGGATTTTTCAGGAGACCAGCAAGCTGTGAGACCTTGAAAGAAAATGGAGAGTGCAAGGATCTTGTCCAGGAGGGCTACTGCCTGAAGACTTGTGGATCATGCCCAGTCTCAAAGTCTGTGCCCCCCCCTCCTCCAGAGAGCACTGAGGAATCCACGTCAGTAGAAGTAGTGGCTCCTGCACCAGAGCTTGACGAGGATGAAAAGAAGGCTGTTGAATATCAAGAAAAGCTTCTGGAACAGGTTGCATCAATTGATGACGAGGAAACGAGCGAAATGGTTGAGATTCTGCCATCCCTCACAATGGAAGCTCCAGCTCCAACAACAGAGCCTGTGGTAACCATACCTGCAGCCCCTGTCCGAAAGCCAATATCCTGTAAAGTAAGAGCTCTTGATATGTTGCAAGATGATAAAAATCTTACAACCTACGTTCAGGCGATAGAGGCATTGAATTTGACCAAAGTTCTCTCAAATCCTAATCTTCCATACACACTCTTTGCCCCCATTAATGATGCTTGGGCTGCTGCTGCTGAAGGATACGGTAAAACAACCCCAGAGATTCTGGAAGATAAAAAACTATTAAAAGAGCTGGTGTTCTCGGGCATCATTTCCGACATGATCGTCGATGAGGATGCTGTAATATCGTCTGCTACACTAGAGACTCAGAGTGGAGCAGTGCTTTTCTTCAAGTACAATAATGTCTATGACACTGAAGTCATCAGCAGATATGGCACTGGAACCATACTTGATACTTACATCGGATGCAACTTTTTGATCCACACGATTGATGGAGTTCTTGCTGAAACAACTGGGGTTAATGGAACAAACCCCGATTTTACAAAGTCAATGAAGGGTTGAAATTAGAAATGTTATATTTTGTCGTTACAATGCAATATACTACTCGTATTCACAGTCCTCAATTGATCCGTCTAACTTTTCCCAGATATCTTTATCACTCGTTCTTGGAGAGTCCTCTATGTGAATTTGAATGCCATCGGAGGCATCTTGCTCCTCATGTGTTGTTTGGGTCTCTTCCTTTGCTTGAGCCTCTGGTTCTGATCTGGTGGAAGGCGCATCATCCTCTCTCGAAGACTCGATCAGTACTTCCTTAGATTTTTCTTCTTTTTTATATGGAAGCTGCATCACGAGCATGTTATCGTACAGCCTGGCAGATACATGTTCTACATCTAGTGAGGGATCCACATCAACTGTCTCACTCCAAGCCTTCTCAGTCTTTGTTCCACATCTCTGAAGGGCCACGTTGCCAAAAATATCACGTACATGACGATACATCGGAACACGTTTTGAAACTGTTATAGTAAGCTGGCCATTTTTGCCTCTGATTTCCACATTTTCTGCACCAATACCTTCTGTATTCATTCTAGCACCCACTGCCAGATATCTTGGGCTGGAGTCGTCTAGAACAGTAAAATGAAGACGAGTTTTAGTTTTATGCCTTCTACGCTGTTCTTTAAAACGTCTTTCTTTCTTTTCAAGTTCAGCTTGGCGTTTCATGGCCTCGCGATGCTTGATCTCCTTAAGCTTGTATGCCATCTCCCTATCCTGTGTTGCAGATGCTCCGCAACAGTGAGACGGCCTTTGCATGAAAGAATTTGAGGCCAACTCAGGTGATAGCATAAAGTCGAATACATTATCGTGTACATTCATCCAGGAACTCGAGCAGGTTCTCTGAGGAGATATTTCGAAACCAGTCCAAGGCTGGCCAAAAGCATGTGTCATAAACATGGTTTGAATCGTGTAACTGAAGTACGCAGGTGTGATATGCTTTCTTTAGTAGATGTTATAAAATAATCACAGTGTATAATATAGAATTATATCGATATGTCTTACAGGTGGTGTTTGAAGACAATTTATATCCATGAAAGTCTTCTGGAAGTTTCCTGAGTCATCTGGAAACTTCTAGTACCATTCCTCGAAATGTATTACCGTTGGATGTTGGTTGACAGTATGGTGCAAAGAAAACCTTTCCAAAATGTGTTCAAAATCTTTGGAATGGCCCTCCTTGAGCGTCAAAGGCCCAGACGTGCATATCTATCAGTTGAGCCAGTCCTGGGTTGATGGGCCTGTATCTTGCCTATCATTATATCTTTGATCAGGCTTTGCTGCCCTCACAGATTTGGCGACTGCTTTCCCTACAGCACTTTGATTATACCTTTCCTGTCTCTGTGCAGCCTGGGCCATGAAAAAACCAAATGTTTACAAAAAGGAAGATACTTAGAAAGTAGGAAGAAAGTGGATGCCTCACTTGGAATGGTGCAAACCCACAATCTCACGTTATTCCAGAATATGTATATCAATTAAATGATCACGTACCGCTTCTGCAGCAGCTGCCCGAGCCTGACGGTCTGCTTCGGTGTCCACGTACCTACATTGATCTCAGGGTATGGGATATTTACTGCTCTCACGAAAGCAAGTGAATTCAATGATATATATTACCTAGTCCCTAATCTATAAGCTTCAGAGTCAGGGCCGTACCTCTGACCTCCTCCACAGCAGGAGAAGCAGGCTCCCATGGGTTTCACAACGACAGGGTTTCTCTCCTCACTGGTTTTCAATACAATTTACAGAAATGTAACGATACTACTATATTATATTTCTTCCATTTCAATTACTGCTGTATGGTCTTTGTCTGCTTCTGTTATTTGGGTGGTTTCCTTGAGACCTTTGGTCTTCTTTTTGGCCTTGCCTTTTATTTCTGTCGGGTCTTTTTTCAAGGATGCATTTTCTAAAAGTGCAAGAGAGACATCACCTGCATATGATTTCTGTACTCTCAAATGAGTTATCAAGGCCTTTACAAAGTCTTCCCAGGCTTCTCCTGCCAACTTGAGTCGTTTCTGCTTTGCTAGTTCAGCCTGGTGTTTGATGTATTCACTGCAGGCGTTCTCTACAAGCTCCTGGAATTCTTGGCACACAACAACTCCTTCGATACGTGGGACTGACCTGCCACTACGAATGTCGAATCCTGTTAATGCTGGTGCAAAGTCAATCTGCAGTTTCTTGCAGACCTTTGCAGCATGGGCTAGGTCAACATGGACTGCTCCAGACGGCATTTGAAATGCAAATGGTGGGACTTCTACATTGCCACGATCATTTTTAGGAACTTTTCCGTCCTTTGCTGCAGGTGGGCACCAAGGACCAGTCTGCCATTCTGCATAATACCGAGACATTTCTTGTTCATTTTTCTCAATATCTCCATCCCCGTCAATAACGTTTGCTGGGGGAGCACCCTTTTTCTTGATTAGCTTGCATGGCAAATCGATTTCCGAAGGTTTTACTTCACGACCCAGCCGTTTCCATCGATCAGCAGTGTGAATATCCCGCAGATTCTTTCTGAGGTAGAAAGGCTCCCCTTTGTGGGCTCCATGCGCAGTGCAACCTGGAACAAGTACCTGATACTTGTTGATGTGGCGTTTTAGAACAAACTCTCTGTGATTTTTAAATCCTTCAATGGTAGTGGGCAAGGCACTTGTTTCTGCCCGAACCTTTTCCTCAAACTCCTTGTTCTCACGCTGCTCCACAAGGTCTGCAAAATCCTGTTCTTCTTTCCCAGCAGCCTTGGAGAAAACCTTTCGCATTCCTCTCTGCTCCTTTCTTCGTAGTAGCCTCATTGTAGCGTCCCACCATTCTCTATCTCGATTTTTCATGATTGGTGCAAAGTTTGAGACATATCGCCTGGTGACATCCTTTGCACCTCTCCCACTAAATGCAACGACATATGTCAGTCTGTTTTTTTTCTTCTGACTCGTTTGGACTCTCTCAGGCGCATCTATCCATGCGTTGGAAGGATCACAATAAATCCATTGGCCATTTTTGGCATCTCCACAGAATACCTCAAGCCAGTGATTGCCTAAATCTACAAGGGTTGGCCCAGTCTTTTCTCCTTCTGGACTTTTTACCTCTTTTGCCTGGTTGTTATTAGTGTCCTTCCAGGATGTGGCTTCTATTGCAAGAGCTATATCATTCTCCAGCTCAAGATCGCATATTCTCTGGTTTTCTTCCTTGACATTGGTATCCTTTTCCTTATCGTCCTGTGGAGGGGTTGACCTTTTCTTCTTACTTGCAACTACCTTGCGCCTTTTTTGATACTCTTTAGCCATCTGATTCATTTGCTTCAATAATTCTCCAGGTCTGAAGGACATTGGTTCGAGGCATGTGACAAGTCTTACGGGGTATCCAAGAGCACGGAGCAAAGATGCAAATATCACTGTGCATTCTTCAACAGTACAGGATTGAATCCCCACCTTTTCTATAATCTCAGCCACGACAGTCTCATTAGTACCATTCAAAGGTATTTCAAGCATATCCCGCGTCTTTTCAAGGGTAAACACACCTTTGAAGACGCCTAGTAATGTTTCTACCACAGATTTTGACCAACCTGATGCTTCTTGTAAGGACTCGTCAAAGATATTCCCTGGAATTTGGGATAGCACAGCAGCCTGTAACACTTCATCATCAGCGACAGTGTCCATGAAGACTCCTCGTGCCAGTAGACACATGATGTGTGCTCTATGCATTTGCTTACACAAGTCCCTGTCCTCTTCTGTGAATGCATGCTTCTTCCTTGCTTTTATATCATCCGCTTCAAGGCGAACAACCAATCCATCGTTCTTATTATGTTTCTGATCTCCTATGTCCTCCCATTCAGGTTCTGCTTCAGGTTCATCGGTTTCATGCTTCGCAGCAGGGGCACCACACTGCGGGTTTGAGGGAGCCACAGAGTCTGGAGGTGAAACTACATCCAAAGGGCCTAACTTTCGAGCCTTTCGCTGCTTCTTTGACACCCTTTGAAGAAGTTTACAGATATGTCTGCCACTTTCAGATCCTAAATCATCTGTATGAAAAATTGTACGAGAGTGAGAACCAACATGTGTCTCTTGTTTGAACAACCCTTGCCAACCTACCTTTCGAAGACATTATGCACAAGGACTCATTAAATCATCTCATATCTTGTATATTGTTTACTATATAAAATGAAATTGGTATTTACTTCGGGCAGGAGGCCGACTAAAAATGAATGAATCGAAGACTGTACAGTCAACATGCATGTTGCAGTTTAGTGAAATGTACCCAACACGACATTTCCGGCAGAAAAAGAATCTTTCCTCAAAATAGTTAGCAATCTATCTACAATATTTGAATTGTGCATTCAACAGCATGTTGTCGTAGAGACTTCCGGTACATTTTCCTGGACTCTTGTCACATGGTGGAGTCACCAGATATCGAGTCTGGAGGACCTCTCTTGGCACGAACAGCGGTGATAATTGATGATATTGAATCTGAAGTTCAAATTACGAGATTTGGATTGCAATATAGAAGTCTGATTGAATCAGGCGTTTCATTGCGCCAACCTTGGATAACCCTTCCTTTGGCAGAGGTTTTCTGTGTCAAACTGCATCGGAATGCAATTATTCTGCATACATTCAGGCGTGATTCCCAGAAACCGTCAATTTGGTATCCAAAATATATCGTTATAGACTTTGGTTCCAAGGTGTCTCAAAAAGAATGCATGCTAAAGGTTGTACAGGATGAGTTGGATAGTATGGTTCACAGGCCCAAACGGCTGTTGGTCTTTATCAACCCTATCTCTGGTTCAAAACAAGCACTTTCAAAGTATAAAGATTATATTGAACCATTTTTCAAACTCGGTGGAATCTCATCTGATGTCATTGAGACGAAAGAATTTGATCAAGATGCGAGCTGCCAGATTGCTGCTGTAATTTCTGGAATTCGTGACAATAAAGTATCATATGATGGTATCATTGCGGTTGGAGGTGACGGTTTGTGCACTAAACTTGTAAATGTTTGTGTTGACACGCTTTACCGGGAGGGAGGTGGCATTATCTCTCCCATTCGATTGGGACATATCCCATGTGGGTCCACTGATGCACTTTCTTCTAGCTTGAATGGTACTAGAAATATCTTCACATCTATGATGCATATTGTGCTTGGAGATCATCTGAATATGGATACACTAGAAATATCTCTGGGTGGAGGTCCCACAAAGCGCTCGTTGTGCATAGTAACATGTGGTTTCATGGCAGATGTCATCA
>PJEL010000434.1_pt1 | contig 48941 bp, 34 predicted proteins | sample 1853271 | NCBI WGS metagenome assembly PJEL01 (sample SAMN08108733, study PRJNA415343) | Invertebrate metagenome, whole genome shotgun sequencing project. | host: Globobulimina | place: Sweden: Gullmar Fjord | collected 2015-08
ACGTTATGTATCCAATTGACTCATAGCATCATTTAGAGGGGTGTCACATGAAAACGCGAACAAATTTTGTCCTGATTTTGCTCATTCTGACTGGATTGACCTTTTCTCCAACAAATGCGAGCAGTGCCTGGGATGACGACAAAGGGTGTCTAACCTGCCATGAAGGAATTGAAAGATTCTCGGATACCCCGAGGATGAGCAAGCTGCGATGCATAAAATGTCACAAGGGCAATGGTGAGGCAATAGAAATAGAAACAGCCCACAAGGGGATGTATGCAAATCCCACCGATCTTAGAGTTGTTGGTAAAATTTGCGGCCCCTGTCATAGTAAAGATGTAAAAAATGTTAAAACATCAATACATTCTACTATGGCTGGCATGATAAGCGGTACACGTTATGACGCCGGCGCCCAGGATCGGAAAGCTATTTATGCCACCTACGCCGTAAATGGAGGCAAAACCGACAGGGAAGGAACCGTAGCCGAACTGAAGCAGATTCCTTCATATGATCCTTCAAAACCTGAAGGACCTGAGAATTCGATTGCCGATGATTATCTGCGCAATCAATGTCTTCGCTGTCATCTCTGGAGTGACGGTCATCAGCGGGACGGTGACTGGCGAGCTAGCGGTTGCGCAGCCTGTCATGTGCTCTATTCAGATAATGGTACATACGAGGGCGGCGACAAGGCCATACCCAAAGACCAGAAAGACAGGCCGATACTACATAAACTGACAACGAAAATACCGGCTACACAGTGTATCCATTGCCATAACCGCGGCGGACGGACCGGCGTCAGCTTTATCGGTACCATGGAAAGCGATAAATACGGCACTCCCTGGAAACCGAACGGCGATAAACAGGGAACACTGCATGGAAAAAATTACAACCATTTAAGTGCAGACGTTCATTATGAACAAGGCCTGACCTGTATCGATTGCCATACCAAAAATGATCTTCATGGCGATGGCTATATTTATGCCAAAAAAGAAAACGCTGTTGAGATCCGCTGTGTGAACTGCCATGGCACTCCAGACAAACCGGCCGATATGACCACTGCCAGGGGCAATAAGTTGACCAATCTCAAGAAAGTCGGCGACTCAATAATCCTGACCGCCAAACTAACGGATAAAGAACATACGGTGCCCCAACTTGCAGGTGCCGAACTCTCGGAGGAAGGCTACACAGCCATGGTCGGCATCCCTGCCCACATGGACAAGCTCGAGTGCTATGCCTGCCATGCTCGCTGGGCGCCGCAATGTTACGGGTGCCATGCCAAACAGAATATAGCCAAGGCTTCTGGTGACTGGATCAACAACCAATCTCCAGATGATCCGAGCAAGGCCGGAACCAAGCAGAACCGTGAGCAAACCTCTTTTAACTGGTCGGAATCCCGTTCGTACCTCAGGTGGGAAACTCCTGTTTTGGGAATTAACACAAAAGGCAAGGTATCCACGTTTATTCCAGGCTGCCAGCTTGTCCTTACCCAGGTGAATGATAAGGAGAGTATCATCAGCAACAAAGTGTATACAACAGTGGACGGCACCAGCGGTTTTTCTCATAATCCGATCCAACCCCATACCATCAGTAAGGAGTCACGATCTTGCGTGGATTGCCATGCCAGCAGAAAGGCCCTGGGACTTGGCACCGGTACATATGACATGAAGGCAAACTTTCCAGACGGGCTTGCGCCGGTTGATTTTGAGCCGGAACGAATTGTTGATGAAAATGGCAAACAGCTCCAGGCAACAAACCACGAAGGTGCACGTCCCTTCAACAAAGAGGAAATAGAAAGAATCAGTCGAGTTGGTGTGTGCATAGCTTGTCATGCTTCTGAAACATTAGTACTCAAGAAAGCAGCCCCCACGGATAGTCTGCATAACAAGGCTATTCGTAAAATTCTTGAGCAAAAATGACGAGAACACATAATCATGCTACTTCACCTGACCGCGTGGAGAAGGGGAAGTCCACAAAAAGAATGAATTAAAAAAAGACATAACCAAAAAATTAAGGCGGACTGGAATAACGGCTGGGGCCATATCGGGCAAGGCTTTGGGCCAGCCGCTTATTTAGGTCGTTATATTTAGTATGCAGAAACTAGAGAAGCAACTTTCATGTCAGATAGCAGGTTTATTGCTTCAGGGAGACTTATCCCTGGTTCGGTTCTTGTCGTCAGGTGCCACACAAGAGTTTAAGGAATTCTACAACCGAAATAGGCTCAGGAAAATTGAGCAACTGCTTGAACGTATAGATTATTTTGAAATTGAAAAATTGTCGACCATTGATGCTATTCGCACATCTTTTTTGGAAAAGGAAAACGTGAGTGTTAGTGATACTTGGTTGTATGAATCGTTGGGTGCGCTGCATACTCTAGTTTTCTATATTAATAATCTAGATACTGTTCCTAATGAAGCAATGGGATTTTTGCGCTGGCAATTCTGTCGCTTATCAAGTACTGCAAAAACTAAAGTGGAAAGTGCGGAAATTATTTATTTTAATCGCCACGATTTAAACTCTGAGCAATACTATGGTGATTATTATTTGTGGGCTAATGAAATTGAACAAAAAATATAACGAATAAGGTTAGATTGTGTGAGGCACGAACCACAATCTGAACCGTTTGTTGGACAAGCCCGGGTACTTTGAAGGATTAATTTTAACAGGGAAATCGGCTTTGATCAGGCAGGAATGAGGCGGTGATCTTCTGGTATGAATCTTGCTATATGCAAATATCTTATTTGCTGATATTTCAGCAGGTTAAAAAAAACGTGGATGACGAAAAAGTTAACAATTGGCTTGGATCTCTTATTCATAATGCTTATCAATTGACACTATTTCAGAAGTCTTTTTTATTAGCTTATACAAGGACGTTACTGTTCATGATAGTAGATGTCAAATGACATTTCTGACGTTGATAGAGTTCCTTAAATCAGGCCACCTTCTTTTGAGGTCATGACATACTCCTTTTTAAGTGAGCTGGATTGGGCAAATATCTGAGTTCCACACTGTTTTTGTTTTTTGTTTGCCGCGGAGCGGCTTCGTCCAACAAACAAGTCAACACCCGACAGCTACTACTCCGCATTTTTTTGTGTGGTTCGCTTCGCTCTCAATTTACACCAAAAAATGATCCGCAGTAGCTGCGGGTTATTTGGACGTTAGCACTAAAAAGATAACTGGCTATGGCAAAGGTAAAAAAGAAACTCACTGCTGCACAAAAGCGTGCCAGAAAAAAAGCCAAAGCAGAAAGGCAAAAGAAGTATATGTGGGTTTTCATGAATGGAAAGCAGGTTAGAGTAAACAGGCCTCCAACCATAGACGGAATGGATGTCGATGAGTATATTCAGAACAATGCCGATCCTATATGGCTACACCAAAATGAGATGTGGGAATACATCAAAACTGATGAAGAAGAAGACATATTTTAAATTTAAAATTGTGTCAGCAGCGAAAGCTGGTGATTATTACCAAGTCATGTTTCATAATGATATAGATACTGATGATGAACCATATTTTATGATTCAGAGTCAATTCGAGTTTCCTGACGGTGGTGAATGTTACTTTGAGAGTCATGTTGAAGAATTGATTGGGAACTGCAAGGCTAAATCAGCATCACTTTCAAAAAACAAAATAAATATTTCATACGGTGAAAATCCGCACCATGAGGTAGGGATAGAGTATGATTTACAAGATTTGGAGTTCCAAGAGTTAGCATTAATGCTTAAGGAAATGATTCCTGAAATAGAGGTTAAGGTGTAGTAAAAGTGCTAACAAATCGTTCAGCGCGCCCAGGGAAGTCCGAGTCGTTGGGATTCTACTGAAAAGTAGATGAAATTTGATATTGTTACCCAATGGGTGAAATTCTTTCTTTATAAGAATCAAGTCCCATCAGATTAAAGTTTAGCCAACAGGTCTGTAGGATAGCGGGTCAGGCTTGAGCTGTTGCGCTATTTGGTAAAGATAAAAACAAGGCGCTGATAATGCAATAACGCAAGCCTGACCCGCTTTTCCGGCTTTTTCTGGCTGGTTTATTGATTTGGCAACCCAGCTTCCAATAGCAGGTGTGGAAGTCGGATGGCAAGCGTTCCCATCAGAAGAAGACTATAGTGGAATTGAGTGGATTACACTTTTAGATATCAACTTGCTAACAGAATGTAATATTGAGAGTTATCCAGGCAATCTACTTTGGCCTCTTGGGTATTTCACTTTTGGGTATGGATCATCTTGGGCCGGGAATTGCTTTGCTTTTAAACCATCAGAAGGCAATGACCCGGCGGTATATGAAGTGTGGCATGATGCTGCCCAAAATCTAGATAAAATGGTAAAAGCAATTGACGAACGTAAAGGGGTTAGATTGGTGTCAGAAACATTTAGTGGTTTTTTTAACAATGCTGTTTCTGGGTAAAGATATATATATTGATGCACAACACGAGGCTACTTGTCGCCATGTACTTGAAATCACATGATAATGCTTTCAGCGCTGACCAGCGAGCACGTGCGATTTCTTGAGCTAGACTCAACATTTTACAACGCTCAAAGTTGGTTGCCAAACTGGTCGGCTGGCGGGTTAACTTTGGAGTTATATTACCAGGGAGGCTTGCATAATGAGTGGTTGCTGTGATGACAATTGCGCTATAGATGCCCTTCGCGTAAAACAGCGAGGAACACTAAGAATTGTGCTCTGCATCAATGGTGTAATGTTCCTGGCTATTGCGGTGGCCGCGCTTTATGGTAAGTCAACGGCACTCCTTGCCGACAGCCTTGATAACCTTGGAGATGCTTTGACATATGGTCTTAGCCTGTACGCTGTTTCTAGGGGCGCTGCCGTAAAGGCTAAGGTTGCGCTGTTCAAGGGCGGTTTAATTTTTTTAGCAGCTTGTGCCGTGGTTGCCCAGATTGTCTACAAGCTTTTTGTCCCTATAATCCCCATTTTCGAAGTTATGGGGGCGTTCAGTCTTCTTGGCCTCGCAGCCAATTCAGTTTGTCTTTACCTGCTTTGGCGGCATCGCCACGAAGATGTGAATATGAGTTCGGTATGGGAGTGTTCGCGAAACGACATCGCATCCAATCTTTCTGTTTTTGTGGCGGCTGGTGCGGTTTGGTTACTCGGCTCAGGTTGGCCGGATATCGTTGTCGCACTCGGTCTCGTATGGCTCTTACTGCGGTCAGCGATTCGCGTTATCTCATCTGCCATGGCGGAACTTCGTGCGGCAACCTAACGAACTTTTAGCTCAACGTTAATATTGCCACATCGAAGGTATTAATATATTTAACAGGACTTGTTACGTACCACTACTGTACGTCTACTGCTCCAGCAGATTAAAAAATCCCAGATCATCTGTCTTAATACAGCTTATTAAAATTTGATTTATTATCTTTCGGATGGAAAATAAAGAGGCGTTAAACAGGATTTAAAAAGCTCTTAAATGGGACTTAAAGTGGTTTCACTACGAGTGTCAAATGGTCTCACTACAATCGTCATGCTACAATTAATTACAAGATGGCAGTACAAGCAATATTTAATTTATTTTCACATAAGGAAAATTTCACAGCTTGATCCTTTCACCTTAAATCCTCGCAAGGATTAATTATCAGCAAAATGCTAATTGAAAAACCAAGTAGTATTGCTGTAATTGCATTTTTCTCCAGAATTATTTGTTTCATTTCTTCATGTGAGCTATAGCGTAACACCTGTTTTTCTACAGGATAATTATAACGTTAACTCAAAAAAATTAGAAAATTAGTGCTCAATAGTAATTCTATTAAATTTTTTTCATTGAAAATAGTTGACGTTCCATGTGATATTTAAATCTTGTCTAACGAAGCTCGGTGATTGTGGGTACTTCACTTTCTTTTTAACAAGGAACTTACTTTATTTGCTCACCAATATAATATTTCTATGAGCGCAAAATTTCATCATCCTATATTTCGTGATATTGTCAGACGTTTTCTCTCTATTTACCTTGCGGTCACAGTGGTCATCACCTTTGGTCATGTTACTGTTGAGTATTTCTACACCAAATCCCAAATTTTCAATGAACTTCTTATAATCGAGAAAACTTTTCGTCCCGCCTTGGTTCAGTCTCTATGGGATTTGAATCCGGAACAGATTGAAGCCACTGTTTCCGGTATTTTGAATTTGCCTGTGGTAATTGGAATAATTTTGAAAGATGATACTGGTCAGGAGATAATGTCAGAGTATTTGCAAGATATTGACTCAAAAAATTATTTTGGTCTCCAACATAGTTTTGAGTTACGCAGTGATAACCTTGGCAACGATATGGTTGTCGGTTTTATGGTGATTTTTTCAGGAAATAAGATTGTATTTGATCGGGTAAAAGTCGGTTTTCTAATGCTGTTGCTTAACGCCATGATTAAAGCCGCTGTATTAATGTTATTGCTCTGGTTTGCTCTCCAAAGTTTGTTGATCAGACCAATCCAGTCATTGACAAACCAGGTGCGTGATATTGATCCGGATAAACCGACAACATATCAATTGACCTTTCACAGTAAGAGAGATAATGAACTTTCTTTGTTTGCCAGTGCTTTTAATCGAATGCTCAAACGAATTGAACATGACCGACATATACTGGAAACCTATTCAAAAAACCTTGAGGAAAAAGTACAATCGCGAACACTGGAATTAGAAGAAGCAAAAGATTTGGCAGAAGAAGCCAATCGTGCTAAATCACAATTTTTAGCAAATATGTCTCATGAATTACGAACTCCTCTCAATTCTATTTTAGGTTTTTCGCAAGTTCTTCAAGAAGATGCGGAAATAAATAAATCTTCCAGACAGCAGGTTCTCTCTATTTTTCAAGCAGGTCAATATCTTCTTGGACTTATCAATAATGTTTTGGATTTTTCAAAGATAGAATCAGGTCGAATGGATTTGGAAAACAAAGAGTTTAACCTGAAGGTTATTATAAATAATTTAGAGAATATGTTTTACCTCCTTACTAAAGGTAAGGGGTTGGATTTTAAAATTGAGTATAATTCCAATGTACCCGGTTACGCTGTCGGGGATGCACAGAAGATCCATCAGGTGTTGATAAACCTTTTGGGCAATGCAATAAAATATACTGATCATGGACTTGTTTGTTTAAAGATATCATATGATTTTGAACTAAAAGAATTTGAGTTTATCGTAAAAGATACAGGTCCAGGAATAATTTCTGAACTGAAAGAACAGTTGTTTGCTCCTTTTATACAATCAACTGCTGGTCAGGAAAAAGGTGGTACAGGGCTTGGTTTGTCAATTTCCAGGAGTTATGCGCGGCTTATGGGAGGGGATCTTACTGTAAGAAGCAATGAGGGGGATGGTTCTATTTTTCGCTTCACCTGTTACTGCCCTGCTGAGTTTGCCAATAATAAAAATGGTGACCACCTCGCTTACTCTACTTATCCTCTGCTTGCAGCAACAGACAATTCGGCAAGCAATCTCAAAACAGATGATTTAGTCGGTCTTCCTCTAAAATTTCTTGAAATTCTTTATCAGGAATGTCTACTTGGTGATCAGGAAGAATTGGAGCGAATAGTTACGACTGAAGAATCACTTGATATTGAGATTACCACAGAGTTAATTAAATTGATTTCTCATTTTCGCTTTGATGTAATTCTGGAACTCATTACTCCCCATTTGGAATCAACATGAAAAAAACAATTCTCTTTATTTTTCTGGCAGCAATTATAATTAGTGTGTCTCCAGTCGAGGCCAAACATAAAAAAACCACGGTTGCTTTCTTTGTGATTAGAACCATTGATGATATGTTTTTTTCACTGGTGGTAGATTTTATGGGGGAAGCCTGTAAAGATTTGGGCATGAACATGGAACCATATTATGCCAATGGCAATCATTTATTAATGGTAAAACAGGTAGAAGAAGTATTGAATAGAGAAGATAGACCAGAGGCTCTGGTCTTTATTAATTTTAAAAATATTGGTCACAAAATTGTGAAATTGGCAGAAAAAGCAAAAACTCCTGTATTTTTGATTAACTCTGCACTCGATCCAGAAAAGGCCATGGGGAAACCACGGGAAAAGTATAAATACTGGATTGGTGAAATGTTGCCAGATGATGTTGGAGCTGGCTATAAGCTCGCTAAGGAATTAATTAAACGTGCTACCCCCGATGAAGATGGAAATATCCATATGGTAGCTATTGAGGGAGAAAGAACTACAGGAGCCTCTGCTGCCAGAGTTCAGGGATTAAATCTTGCCTTGGAAGAATATGATAATATTATTCTTCATCAAACTGTAGCCGGTAATTGGGTAAAGGATCGGGCCAAATTTCAGTTCAAACTTTTACGAAAACGTTATCCCCAAACCACCGTATTCTGGACAGCAAGTGACGGAATGGCCATTGGTGTTGCAGAAGGAGCCAAGGCCTTGAATCTGAAACTTGGATCAGAGGTAATCACTGGTGGAGTTGATTGGGCAAACGAAGGAATTGAGGCTGTAGCAAAAGGGGATATTGTAGCCAGTTTTGGTGGACATGTGATGGAAGCTGGCTGGGCAGCGGTGCTTTTACATGATTATTTTCATGGGTATGATTTTTCCACAGAAGCAGTTTCAATGCAGGATGCTATGAGTGTGGCAAATATTGATAATATCGATGCCTTCAGAACAAAATTTACCCGTGAAAATTGGCATCATATAGATTTCAGAAGTTTTTCAAAGGTGTACAATCCTTCCATGGAAAAGTATGATTTTTCCATGGAAGCAGTTATGGATCAGCTTAATCAGACGAGTCGTTAATTTGCTTAATATTTATCAACGTGCGTAGGTAATAATAGTTGACACCATAGCCGCATTATCAAAGACTTTGATGAAGGAAATATTGATGTTTTCATTGTAATAATATGCATTCTGATCATATGCAGCCAGTCTTTCTGCTCTGTTTTCAGGACTATTTTTATCTAATTTTGCTAAATGTTTGTCATTGAGGGTGATGCTGGTAATGGGGCATTTGTCGCCTTCAATGCATGACGGATCATGGATAACAGCAATATAATAGTAAGTTTCTTTAGGAGTGTATCCCTGCTGGAGATGAGTAATTGATATTTGTCGTTTTAACGGCGAATTATCAATGGTTTCGTGCTTGATTTCTACCTTTCTGAATTTATCTTTTGCTTTAGGATCAACCCCGGGATTATTGGAATCTGTCCAGGCAGAATCTCTGCTAATGCCATCATCGAGATACATTGTGTAATATCCTGAGTCTCCAGGATAGATATTGAGTGTGATGGGGTTCTCTTCACCTCTGTTGTTTCGTTCACCTACAAATTGTTCCTGTTCTATAGTGGGCACTATTGCTCCAGCGCGGATGTAGATGGGTACAGTAAATGGAATTTGTGTGTGATTACCGTCAATTCTGGCATCATATCCTAAGATGGTTGTGCCACCAGTAACGATAGATCCAAGTTTTTTCCGATTATCCATAAAAGCGTACCAGTTACTACCAGCTGGCAGATAGATGTCTCTTCTGCCAAAACCATTTTCTTCACTTTGAGTATGTGTGATTGGGGCTATCAATAAATCTTTGCGAATAAAAAATTGATTATCCAGAAATTCAAGTCGGTCATTGAAAAGGGCTTGGTCATTTGGATCATTGAAAAATAATGGTCGTACTATGGGCATTCCTGTTAAGGTGTTTTCGAACATGGCATCATAAAATAACTGCATGAGCCGGTATCGTAATCCCACATAATAACGGGTAATCGGTAATACACTCTCATAGAGATAGTGTTGATCGGCTGGGACCTGATTTTTATAATACTGAAATTGATAGGGTTCCTGAAAAATTTTTCCGCCTTTTTTATATCCTTTATAATGATTGCGAAACCAAGGCAGTAGTGAGCTGGTACACATCCAGCGGATATACAGTTGCGGATCACACCAGTCTTCCCAATCTTCCCCTTTTTCAAATCCACCAGTGTCCTGGCCAATGAGTGGTTGGCCGGAAATACCTAAAGCTAGTACTTGGGCAACATTAATTCTGTAAAAATCCCATTGAGAAGCATTATCCCCAGTCCAAAGGGCAGCAAATCGATGCATACCTGTAAAACCACCACGGCCGATAATGAAATTTCGTTCATTTTCCCGGCCATCAATGTTGAGGTGGTTAAGTCCGTGATAGGTGGCTTTATGAAGATTGTAGGAATAGAGATTTCTTATTTTGATGGAAGGGGATCTGTGATATGGAGCTCCCTGATCAATATCACCGTGGTGGCTGTATTTTCGAATTGAATCATCAGTAAGGAGTAGGTCAAAAGGAAATGATTTCATGTCTCCTTTACTTTCATGAATAGCTGGAGACGTCATATCCTGCCAGATCATGGAAATTCCCATCTCATAAATATAACGATATTGTTCTCCCCACCAATGACGGACATCTTTACGGCCTAGATCAGGGTAACAGCCAAGGTTTTCAAGTCCTTCACCGTAGTAAACTTTGCCTTCATAGGGTTGCTCTGTATTAAGGCGTGGATTATTATTATCTGTAAAGGAATAATCATGGCCATTACTATAGTGTTGATGAGATTCTTTTGTATTTGTGTAGTTACGGGAACGTTGGTCCTTGAGAAGCAGACCCTGGTGAAATGCGTCCTGATATATTTGGTAACTCCCATCCTGATTGCTTATAATTGGAGTGATATTTGTGCTGCATTTAAGCCCCATCTGTTTGAGTTCGCTAAACATTGCTTTGGGATTTGGGAATTTTATAGTGTTAATAGTGAAGGTTTGATATTTGATTTGAATATCTACATCAATATGGAGACCATCAATTGGAAATGAATGTAATCGGTAATCGTTAGCAACCTTCATCAGGTCATCTCTTGATTCATATCCATAACAACCTTGATGATAGCCAAGTGCCCATCTTGGTTTAAGTCTTGTGTGGCCGACAAGTGAGGTGTAGGCAGACAGCACTTCAGCGCCATTGCTTCCAAAAATACAATAGTAGTCCAGGTCTCCAAGCCAACTTCCAAAGACCATATGCTGGTGATTTTGTTGTCCAACGTCCACAAATGTTTCTGAAACATTATCAACAAAAATACCCGTAACTCCAGAGCTTTTTTCCTGTCTGTTGAATTCCATAAAAAAGGTGTTACTGTGATAAAGGGGTTCTCGGTCCTCCATTGGACCTCTGCCATAGATTTGTTTTGAGCGCATATTGTCATAGTTGAAATAGGTAAGCTGTTTACCATTTTTACACAATGATCTGCCTGGATTTTCACCGAAGCCAAAATATCGCGAGGAAGGTGTTTTGAAAAATCTTTGAATGATGGCATATTCTGTCCGACCATTTCCGGATATGTTGTGTTTTTTTAAAAAAATGCTGGGCAGAGTTTGTCTAAGGGCTGTGCTTGGTTGACTATCACTGTAATGATAAACTTCTAGAAAGAAGGGGTCTTTGTGGATTATCACCTTAAGATGTGTTGTATTTGTACAGTCTTTGGTGGAGATAGATATACAGTTGTTTTCCTCTTTAATTTCTGTGGAAAAATTTGGCATACAATTGCAGAGCTCGTCAACAGTATTCATTACAATTGAACGGCCATGCTGGTTTTGATAGTCATGAGCCGTTTTTTTGCAAGGATTGAATCGAATTCGAAAGGTGTCGTGACGGATAAAGCGAAGGAGAAGTAGACTGGTGTTTCCTGTTGATAATTGTACAGTCAACTCCAAGGTTTTTTGAGACATATTAGGAGAATGAGATGTGACTTTTCCTACATGCTCCCAGTCCTGATAGCCTGTGAAGAAATCTTCTACTTTGACAAAACGATAGGAATCAGCGCTTAACGTGGTTTCTTGCATCGCAATGTTCTCCTTTTTCAAGAGGGATTATGTTATTTAATATCCATTTTTAAATTGAGGTGAGATTCGGGTTAAGATTTTTTCAAAGTCATGCTGTGGCATTGGTTTGGCAAATAAAAAACCTTGGAAGAAATGACAGCCATGTTTTTTCAGGCTCTTAAACTGCTCTTCAGTTTCAAGACCTTCAGCTATGATCTCCAGGCCAAGCTGATGGGCCATGGTACAGATTGCTTCTACAAAAACTTCGTTATCGTGGTTAGAATTGATATCACGAATGAAACTGCGATCGATCTTGAGTTGGTCTATAGGGAGATCTTTGAGATAGGAAAGTGAAGAATAGCCAGTTCCAAAGTCATCCAGTGCAATGTGATATCCTGCATCTTTTAGCCTGGAAAGAGTTTTGGTGGCCCGTACTGAATCACTCATAACAACTGACTCGGTGATTTCAAGAATTAAATGTCGGGGTTTAAAAGCCATCAGTGATCTGAGTTGTTCAAGTTCATCAAAAAAAGAACTCTGGCAGAACTGGCGAGCACTGATATTGATTGAAATCGATGGGAGTGTTTTATTGGTCGCCTGTTGCCATTTCATAAAATGGCGTGATGATTGGTTAAGAACCAAGCGGCTGATAGGTAAGATCTGGCCAGATTCTTCAGCAAGAGGGATGAATTCTGCAGGTGAGATAATGGTTCCATCATTCTTGATCCAACGAATAAGACATTCAGCACTTTTTAAATTGCGTTTGGCATCAACAATGGGTTGGTAGTAGAGATGGAATTGGTTGCTCGCCAAGGCATTATGCAGCTCCTGAATCATAAACATTTTTTGTTCAGAGATATGCTGCATTTCTTCACAAAAAAAATGGTAGCAATTTTTCCCGCTGTCTTTGGCCTTGTAAAGTGCCATGTCTGCTTGGCGAATAATGTCATCAGTTCCAAGGTTTATATTGTCTTTAGGTGAGAAAAGGCGAATACCAACACTGGTGGTAGTCTTGAATTCAACCCCATTAACTTTGAAAAGACGTGAACCTTCATTTAGAAGTTTATCGCCAACCATGGCACAAAGCTTGGTAGCTTGATCATGATCATTGCCTATGTCGTCGAGTAAAATGACAAATTCATCTCCACCAAAGCGAGATATAGTTACTCTTTTGTCTAGATTAATTGAATCTTGTAAACGGTGAGCCATTTTTTTTAAAACTAGATCTCCTATGGAGTGTCCATGGGAATCATTGATGAGTTTAAAGTCATCTAAGTCAACAAAGAGTATTGCACCAATATTTCCAGAACGACGAAGATCTTCAATAGCTTGATTAAGCCTGTCAATTAATAGTCTCCTGTTTGGCAGATCTGTAAGAAAATCATGAAAAGCATTATATTCGATCTTAGACTCAGCCTTTTTTCGAAGAGAGATATCATTGAGAATCATAACTGTGCTGGTTGGACCATCAAAGTTACCTGAAAAAGTGGCTAAAGATCCTCCGACTGGTATTGATATACCGGCAATAGTTTTGATTACCGATTCAAAAAAACCGGAACATCTCACAAGAGATTGATCGATAACAGATTTGGCTTCAGCAAATGAAGAAGCGGTTGTCCCATAAGGGTTTTCAGCAACTTCACCTAATCTGATGATAAGTTGTTTCGGAAATAGTTCAGTTAGGTCTAGATGTTCGAAAAATGATTGCTTTTGCCCGAAAAGTTTAAGAGTAGCATTGTTTACTGAGGTGATTTTCAAATTTTGGTCAGTTGAGATAATGGCATGAGCTGCTGAGTCGACAATTGCTCTTTGGAAATCGAAAAGATGCATTATTTCTTGAGTTCTGGCTTTGACTTTTTTGTCAAGATTTTGGTTTAAATCAGATAGGTTTTTACTTATATGGTGGAGTTTGAGATGAGTACGAACTCTAGCTTTTAAGACTTCATTGTCAAAAGGCTTAGGGATAAAATCCACAGCTCCGGAATTAAAAGATTCCACAAGGTTGTGTGTTTCCCTGAGAGCGGTTAGATGAATTACAGGTATTTGACGGGTTTTTGTATTAGATTTGATTTGTCTACAAACTTCATATCCGTCAAGACCAGGCATCATTATGTCAAGCAGTATCAAATCTGGAAGGCGTCGTTTTATTGAAGCTATGGCCATGTGGCCATTGGGTGCGAAACGGAGACGATAATTTTCTTTGCCAAGAACACCCTTTATCAGTCGAAGATTTTCAGGTTCATCATCAATGATAAGTATCTCAGGAGAAGTGGAAGAAGATATTGTGTCCTTATCTGTGTTGTCAGATAAAATGTTAGAAAACTTTGTTTTTAGGCGAAGATCTCCGCTTTGAAGCATTGTTTCATCCATTATGTTTGTTTCTTTTTTTTTTAGATATTGTTTTGTCTCAACGTACTATTTTTAGTGATGGAACAGGATAGGTGCCAAATGATACGGAGGAGAAAATGATCAAAATAAAAGGGCAATATGTCATTTTTAGCAAAAGTCATACTTGTGGTTAACAAAATTACCGGGATGCTGTGAAAACTTAATGCGGCTCAATTAGTAAAATTGTAATACACAAATTGCTAGATGCTTGGAGGCGCATGAAAATGGTAAAAATCAGTTTTCATGCATTTATTCCTGCCCCCTTAAAGGGGGCTATGTGACTTTTTACTCTGTAGAAGGAGTATGTATTGTTCAAGGTGAGGAATATAAATTGTTTCTAAATTCGTTTAAATTCCAGAATAAATAAGCTCTATCCAGCGATCACCTTTAAATAGCCCATCACCCCAAATTTCTTCTAGATCGGCAAGAGGGTTCGACGCAGCAGCTTCTTTTGCGGTTTTTCCTTCTATCTTGAGCTTGTTTAAGCGATCATAAGCTGTTTGAAGCATCTGGCGGTATATCGATAGTTGTTCCTTGTTTCCTAATGGACCATGTCCGGCAATAATTTTTGTGTTGTCATCTGCAAGGGCCAGGACCTGGTCGACTGCCTGGATCATCCCTTTAAGAGAACCACCATGAGTAACATCAATAAATGGATAAAAGCCATTAAAAAAGAAATCTCCAGCGTGGATTACATTAGCAGTTTTAAAATGAATAAAACTATCGCCATCGGTATGTGCATGGGGCACATGAATAGCAGTGACAGTCTCATCATTTATGTGGAAGGTAATATCTTGAGAGAATGTTACAACAGGTAGGCCTTCTTCGGAAATTCCTGCCCGTTTTTTGTTGAAAGCAGCGATAAAAGAACCAGATTCTAGACGGTCGCGAACATTGTTGTGAGAAAAAATTAAAGTGCCACCATTACCAAGTTTTTCATTACCACCAGTATGGTCACCATGATAATGTGTATTTATGAGGAATTTGGGAATGTCTCCGCCCACAGACTTGATGGATGCAATAATTTTTTCTGTTAAAGGTGCAAACTGATCGTCAATCAAGAAAGTACCGTCTGGGCCGATAAATAAGCCAATATTACCTCCCTGTCCAGAAAGCATGTACAACTGTTTGGTGATTTTGGTTGCGGAAATTTGTACATCTTCGGCCTGACCAAGTGCTACAAAACAAAGCATTCCAGTGAGTAAAACGGTGAAGAATGAAACTATTTTAGTTCTCATCATAAACCTCTATTTAAATTTAACTGCCTGTTATATGAAATTGTTAAATAGTGCCTGAACGAAAAGCCTTTTGTGCATTATCGAACAGCCCAGTTTAGGTAAAGTTAACTTTGCATCAGATGAAAAATAATTCCTATTGCCAACTCAATCTTGACATCGCGTAAAATTTTGTCGATTTTGGAGGGACTTTACTATTCATTTATTTGGGATTTTATCAAAATCTTACGCCGCTTTTTATCACTTCCTGGCGTCATTTATATCTTTTTTGATAAAGTGCTAAAGATGCGATGCTTACCTTGCTCAATTAGAAACAATCCAGTCCTGCTGGTTTTTTTAGAGAGTACCAGGTCGAATGTAATAGGACTCTCCCACGGTTGCGTGATCAAATGGAGGTTCCATTTTTACCCCTCTCATTTCCTTGGTGCGCAATGTGAGCGAAAAAACACGAGCGATGTTTTCTTTTTTGTCACTATCTTTTTGTACGGCAACTGCGACTGGAAGACCGTACATGATTGGTTCTTCCAGGATATTCTTTTTCTGAATGGACCAGGGACCGGTGACAACAACAGCCATAATCTCGTATGGATTCTGCGATCTACTTCCCCAATCCGGACTGCTTTTAAACCATTTCTTGGCGATCTTGGTCAGCTTTTTTGCATTACCTGGAGCATTTGAGGCTTTTTGGGGCCAGGTTTGTTTATCGATTTTCTCACCAAACGTTCCCATGCCTGCAGTAATTTTCTGATCAATCGAGGATGCCAGATTTTTGACAACACTATTATTATTGTCAAACTGCCGCGCCAGGTCGAGATAGTCGTGAGCTTTTTCATATTGTTCCAACAGGCTAAAGTCATGTGTCTTTCCAGAGCGATTAATCAATTCTTCAGCTTTTCTCGCTAAATCCTCGGCCATAACAATGCCGGTCTTGCTAATCTTATCAATACCGGTGGAAAGTTCTAGATAATGAAAACTTGCACTGTAATATTCACCTACATATCCCATCTCAGAAGCCTTCTTATCAATGTCCTCTCTGCTTGTGCCATATTGATCGCCAAATAATGTAATTAAACGGCTAAGAGATTCCCTGTTATTTGCTTCAAATTCTTTCAACTGAGTGAGTAGTTTTTTGGCAGGAGCAAGGTCGTTGTAGTAAATGACAGTACCTGTCGCTGCACCAAGGATAGGATTGAGACGATCATACTCTTCTTTCAGCTTTTGGACATCTGCCTCAATTTTTTGCGCTTGTCCTTTTGCCAAAGCTTGTTGCTTTGAAAATTTGCCCTTTGTCGCCCGTGTTTTTTCTTTGAGGACTTTCAGATCAGCGTTCGCTTCATCAAAAGATGGATGTGAGGAAACGTTTTTTTCAGCAGCCAGTTCTTTTGCGTCGTTTAACTGTTTTTGGATAGTTTCAATAGAATTTTCAAGTCTTGAGATAAGCTGAGCCTTATTTCCTCTGAATCCAGGATCGTCAAGCTGGGTAAAAAATTTACCAATATTTTTTAATCCCCTGGAGGCTTTATCAAAGGATCGACGCGCTTGATGTGGAAGTTTGACATTATTTCTGCTTGGTACAGCAGGCTTTTTATCTATAACACCAAGGTTTACTGAATCTTTGCTGCTATCAGGCTGAGTCTGAGGTACCTTTGGCAGAGCCGTTGATGTATTTGTTGTTGCAGTGCTAAGGCTTCCGCCTCCCAGATTCTTTCCTGTACGCCGCTCAAGATCTTTTACCAGTCTCTGATGTTTTTTTTCAGCTTGCTTCAATTTAGCATTATTTGGATCCTCTTGTTTCAACTGGACAAGAAGAGCTTTGATATTTTCAAGAGCAGCAATGGACTTGTCGGTTTTACCGCCAAACATGTCCTTTTCTGCAGTGCGGAGAGTTTTGTTTAACTGTTTGATGGTTGTTGCGACATCTCCTGCAGGCAGGGAGTGGAGGGATCCAGATATTAAAAAAATACTACAGCACAAGATGATGACAAAGGATAACTTTTTGTAGAATGAAAAAACCATTACAGAACTCCTATTATCTATGAAATCAAAAATTTTTTATAAACAGTGGGATAAGATGACTGTTAAAAAATATGATTTACTTATCAATATTATTTTCCTGAACAGATTTCTTCTTCCCAGAATGGGTCAATTCCAACTTGCCCCACGCACCAGTTATAAGCATTGGTTGATGAAAGGTGACATGTTGAAAATAAAATGCACCACTTGTGTCTTTTGCTGCGGCAGTTGCCTCAATATGGCGTGATTTGATGGCGCTGTCCCCGCCTGCAACACGATCAATCCACCAGTCCTTGTCAACAATGATTAGCCTGCGGATATCAGGCCAGCCTGCATTTTTCAACAGTCCACGCATTTCATTTTGGAGAGCGATATCTGTCTTTCCCGGTTTGGGCATTTTTTGTTGTTTGCCACTGCTTTCTTTGATGTCCGCCAGTAAGGTTGCGTAAACGCTGTAGTCATCACCGCTTATGGTAAATTCTCCAGAGGCATAAATTCTATTGTATGCTTTCACCTCAAGGCGAAATGAATGCTCCCCCTGAGAGAGTTCACTAAGATATTTGGTGAAAAGTTCCGGGCCAAACTTCAGGCCGTCCTTTTCGGGGAAAACGATATCCCTGTCTGTGTAGTTGGTCATCTCGGCAGGATCAGGGGCCACATCGATGATGAAATAATCTCGCTTCAGCAGTTCAGGCCTTTTCAAGCCAATGTTTTTATAGATTTTTTTCTGACCGTCAATATAGAGCCAAACTATGATATAGTTATTGTTACGATTTAGCTCTTTCCAGGGTTTGGCAGCTTTGAGCATGCCATAAATTTTATCTCCGGCGACAAAGGATGATGAGGATGAGGGGGGAGATTTCGGATTGATCGGATTCTTGGAGAAAACTGAGCCGCTCATATTTCCTGCTGCTGCAGTACCACCTTTAGTTTTAGAAGCTTTAGAAAAACCAGCCTTTTTACTTTTAGTAGTACTGCTTTTTCCTGCACTCATTTTGGATTTACGACTGCTTCCATTTTCATTGCCGGTTTCTTCTGAAACCGTTTCATTTGAATCGATGGCCTGGGAATTATCATCCTGGCGCTGACGGGATTTCCGCTCCTCCCGAGGTGAAGTCTCATCTTCATCGGTGGGGAGAATTTGTTCGACGCCCTCCTCGATAGCATTAATTCCGCTTTTAACCGCTGTTCCAACATCTTCTACAATGCTACCAAGATTAAAACAGAAGACGGGATCTGGGGTAAGCAGCAATAAAACTGTTAGCATACTGAATTCATACTTTAAAAATCGTTTCAATCCCCATCGTTTCATAATAAATTCTCCATTTTTACTTTTTCTCACCAGACACACAAGTAGTCAGTTTTCTAAATGAAAAATGACTGAATGAAATTTTATGGGACTTGAAAGAAATTCATTATCTGAAGATCATGCAAAATTGTTAATTAGTATCCGCTTTAAAGGATCAGATCTATTCTTGAAAAAATGATCTACTCCTCAAGTCCTAGCGCTTTACGTTTATCTTTTATTCTGGCATCAATGAGGTCTGCGGCTTTAAATGGGTCTGGCTCTATGCCAAAACAGGCTCCCAAAATATCGTCAAATCCATTAATTGCCAGATTTGTTACAACTTCTGAACCAGTGATATTTGGAGGATGACCCAGGTGGGTGTAAATACCGGAGGCCACGCAATAAGTACCTATGGCGGCAGCTTTTTCAGAGTACCATTCAGGAGATGATCCGGCCAGTGGCAGATCAGAGATATCAACTCCAAGTTCATTGGCAAGAAGAGCTGCTAATTGTAGAATTCGTGAATTGTCAATACAGCTGCCCATATGAAGAACAGGTGGAATACCAAGTGACCCGCAAATTTTTTTGATCCCTGGTCCGGCCATTTCAATTGCTTCAGGTATTAGTAGACCAGCTTTACCACTTGCTGTAGTGACACAACCTGTAACAAGTACCAGAATATCTTTTTTGATAAGTTCTTTAGCCAGATTGACATTACAATGATCCTGTTTGTATTTAGGATTATTACAACCAACGATCGCAACAACTCCCCTGATATCTCCTGCTTTGATAGCGTCAATTAATGGAGTGAGAGAACCTCCTAGGGCGTTTAGTAGAACTTCATTGGAAAAACCGGTGACCATCTCAATTGGACCTTGAGGGATTTCAACTCGATCATTATTACGCGATGAAAAGCGCTCTATAGCTAAGCGTACCACCTTGCGGGCCTGGGACATACCGTTATGTATTTCAAATTGTATATGTTCTGCTCCAGTAAATTTAGCCTTGTTAGAAGTGGTTACCATCTTGGTGTGGTAGCAATCACTAACTGTAATCATGCTTGGCATGATACATTGATAATCAGCAACAATAAGTTCAACTGCACCGGTAACTATAGCAAGTTCGGTCATTAGATGATTGCCAGCCATAGGAACACCTTGCCGCATCATGAGTTCATTCCCGGTGCAGCAAAGTCCACCTAGATTGATACCAGCAGCTCCTTTTTCCTGGGCAAAAGCAATTAGCTCAGGATCATTTACGGCCTCGATAATTTTTTCAGAGACAATAGGGTTATGACCATGTACAAGGATATTTACGTGATCTTCTTTAAGTATACCAAGATTGACCATGGTCTTTCTGGGAGTTGGTGTACCAAAAAGAATATCGGAAATTTCAGTAGCAATCATTGAACCAGCCCAACCGTCTGAGAGACAGGTACGAGCGCTATGTAGTAAGGTGTTTGGAGCATCATTATCACAGCCCATATGGGTACGGTGCATCATTTCTGCAATTTCTCGATCTACACCACGAGGAGTAATACCTAATTCACGCCATATTTTTTTACGCTTTTCTGGTACTCGGCATAAAAAAGATAATTCACTGAGGGTACTTCCATAATTAGCGTAAAATAACTCACTTAGATCTTTGGCAATATCAAGAACAGGTCGATCTTCACATGTAATACCAACTTCGCTGGCAATACGGAGAAGTTTTGCTTCATCCTTAATGGTGTAGTCTGCTGTTAAATTATGTGCTACTGCATGTAAAGCTTCAATGCAGTCACGTCCATGATCCGAATGACCAGCGGAGCCACCTGCTACAAAACGACCAAAATTTCGTGCAACAATTACATCACCGTCAGCTCCACAGACTCCCAAAGGTGCTTTTTTACTGATTCGACAAGGACCCATTGTACAATTTTGACAGGAGAGACCACTCTCGCAAAATGTGCAGTGTGGAGTTTGTTTTTCCAGACGATCCCAAGCGGTTTCAACATTATCCAACTCAGCCTTACGGATCATCTTTTGGGCATCTGGCCAGATTGATTTTTCTTCAATGGTCTTTTTTTCTTTAGTCATATTATTCTCCTTTTGTTAATTGGGGAATTTGGAAAATCAATTGGTGGCCGTTATCATCCAGTAATTTTGATAAAAGAAATTAATATTAGCTAGATTTTTACAATCAGCCATTTAAACGAAAGTTCAAACAGCAGGTTTGTTGAAGTATTTCGCATAAAGTATCCTGCAGGTTGAAGGATGGGTGAAATATACAGTTGTTGAATAGTTGGAGAGGTAAGATGTAAAAAAAGGAGCAAAGAAGAAACTGCAATGAGTGGTAGAAAATGTTCATAGATCTTCCTCGTTTAGGAGATAGTTTGCACACACCTGAGTCATTTAGTAATTTTGACGTTTATCTAACCACAATAAAAAGAAATTTTATATAGGTAGATATACCGATTTTCACAATAAAAAGTTAAAAACCAGCTTTAAAAGTCAAACCAGCTTGATCGGTTTACTTTGATTGAGATCTAAAATGGAAGAGTTGGGAAAAGAATCGAAAAAAGATAATTATTGCTTGAGCAGAATGTTTCAGTAAATTTCTGTTTTTAACGGAAAAAAAGAGGGGGGTTGCTTAATGAGCAACCCCCCTCTTTGGTAACCAGTTTAAAAAATAAACGAGTTTATTTGGCAGGTACTGTTAAAACACCTTGTTTGCCAAAGTCAGTCAATGTAGTATTTTGACCTTCTTTTGCTTTACCTTGTACAGAGTGCGCAATGGAGTGACAATCACCACAGTTGCCTTCAAAACGCTGTATTAAGGCCTGGCCATGAGGCACCGTATGACATTTCTGGCATGTTGGTATTTCACCATGTACTGGATGGCAGAATGAACAGGTTTGTGCGGTATGTCTGGTATTGCTGGCCATCAGATCTTGATATACATCTGTATGGCAACCACCACATACAGCTTTTGGCTCTTCAGGGCTAAAGCTGATATTCATTGGCTCATGCGGATTGTTGTGACACCTCAGACAATCAACAGTCTGGAGTTCAGCACGATGTCCATCACTGTCATGACATTTTGAACAATCAGGTATTATACCGTGTTCATCATGACAACTGGCACAAGTAATTTCAGTCCAGTGTTTTGACTGTGCCGCTTTCAATGTCTCATAAACAGGAGCATGACTCGGGTTTTTGTGACAGTTAGCACAGAGTTCTTTTGGTGTATCTTCCAGGTATGAAATTTTCAGTGGCGAATGAGGGCTCGTGTGGCAGCTCAGACAGTTACTGTTTTCAGCTTCACCTTCAATGTGATATACCAAACCACCTTCCTCGCTGTGACAATCTGTACAGTTTGGAATTAAACCATGGGAAGTATGACATTCTGTACAATCCAGATCTGTATGCTTGCTTGGGTAAGCTTGCAATTTCTCGACCGGTCCGGAATGGCAGTTTATGCACATATCTCCAGTAATGCTTGGCAGGTCCACAGGACTATGAGCATTTGAATGGCAATTGCTGCATGTGGTAATTGCAGGTTTGTCCCCGTGTGGTTGACCATGACAAGTCTGACATTTAGGGATTGCTTCATCGTACTCAACTTTTCCCGGAGCAAGTGTATGAAATTTTGTGTGGCAGAATCGGCATGGTTTTTGATGTTTTTTACCCATTGCTTTCAGTCTGCTGAAAACAGCTTCATGACACTGTGCACATTGCTGCATTGTTAATGGTTTTATATCCTGATCAAAAAGCGCAGGCCTTTTGGGAATTTCCTTAACAGCATCGGTTAGGTGTACTTTTCCAGTTCTGGCCTGGACAGTACTGCTCATGCTCAAGCAAAGCCCGAGCATTGTAAGCAAGCCGACAATAATATAGGACAGCAAGTGCGGGCGGACACTCACCGACCTGTTCTTATCCTTCATTACTCTTCTCCTCTGTACTTTCAACTTAGTATTTATATGACAAGGTCATGTGGGTTAGAGTGACATTTCAAACAGTCAGGGAATTTTGACAGTAAGTTTGCACTGTGAATACCCTCATGACAATCTGTACATTTTGGTACTGTGGGATGATTTGTTTTGTGGCAAAAAGCGCAATTCAGTTTTTGATGCTTACTTGGATTGGCAGATAATGATTCAAAGATATCAGTATGGCACGCACCACAGAATTTTGAAGGAGTATTGTCTGCATATTTAATATTTAAGGGACTATGTGGTTTATGGCATTGTAGGCAGTCCTCAAAAACCATTCCTTCAGCATGTGGTTCATGGCATTCCAGACATTTCTTGATAACCTTATGCTTTTGGGGGTGACACATGGTGCAATTTTTCTCAGCATGCTTACTGGGGAAGGCTGCAAATTCTTCACCTTTGTCAACATGACATGTTTTACAACCAATAGAAGATTCAGGAACATCTTCAATTGATAAATCTAAAGGAGTATGTGGATTGGTGTGACATGCTAAACAGTTTGGCAGTGCGAAGTGTTTCCTTTCTCCACCATCATGGCAGTTTGAGCATTGAGGGATTGTATTTTCGCCCCATGGAAGATGCTCAACATGACAGTCCCGACAAGAGACCTTGATTTTGTGTTTGCCACCGTCTTTATTGATTTGAGCAGGTTGTTCTCTATGACATTTCTGGCAGTCATCGCTCAGCAAGCCGTCGCAATACAGTTTTTCGTCATATTCTTGTTGGGCAGCCATCGAATCAGGTTGAGCTGTTTGCTCAATTACCTTGGGTGTTGCAGCAACGGCTTTTTCTTCGGGAACTGCGGTTACACAGCCAGAAATTAGAGTGGTTGCTGTCATGATTAGGCCAGCAAGACCAAGAACTCCAAACCATGTATGATGACGTTTAAACATGATACCCCCCTTGTTTACTTTACTCATTTATTACTTAGTTGAGCGTGTTATATGAATAGGAAAAATAGGCTTATAATTCTAAAAAAAAATCGCTTAAAGAACAGAAAAAATGATAAGCGAAAACAAGAATCTTCAACTTGATACCATACTAATGTTCATGTATCAAGTATGGAAAAACAATCCCAAATATTTATTTGAACGATTATTCATTTATTCATTGGAAATCAAATGATTTTTTTCTCGATAGTTGTCTGGATTATCCCCAGTCATAAGCATCCATCTGCCTAATATTTCATTTTTTTTCATAATTTACTGGATATAAGTTTATCTAATAATGGTAATTGGTCGAGCTGGATATTAATTTCTTGAAAAAAGATACATATAGCTTTAGAAAATCATCTTTAAAACCGCATCTGTTAGTAGTATTTATTATTAAATCACGCTTCCTTGACATAAGCATTTTTGATTTAGAAAAGTATTATGTGAAATAAAGACCATAGCAGCACTCTTGATTCAAAGATTTTGTTGAATGTGATCAACCCTAATTCTTCGCGAGAAATAATATCGTGGACTAATTTTGTCAGCATCATTTTAACTATGGCCATACCTAGATGTCAGATCAAATACATAGGAATAGTTTATGCCTTAATCATATTCTTCATGGTTAATTTGTTATTCATCTCATAAATGGAAATTAATATTATTTTAGTTGTAAAAACAGGCTGTTCTCGCCTTGATCAATCAACTTGATTTTTTTTTGAAGTTATCTGACTAATATTGCCTAAAACTTTTATACGCCTAGAAAATATTAATATATACAATTAAGAACAATATAAAATCTAACTTGGCATGATAATTCCATGTATTTATTCTGAAAACATTACTAATTGGCCGAATTTGTTGTTAATAGGACATTTATCGTTCAGCACTGATATGTGATTACGTTATTAATGTCAATTTTGTATTACGATATGGTAACTGATTGTAAGGAGTACATGCGATGGCAAAAAAAATAAATAACATTTGTTTCAGAAAAATAGTTTTGATTATGATCCTTTGCCTTGTCACTGTTTTTTTGTCAGGAGTTTGCAGTTACAGCGATATACTCTATGTGGATGATGATAACTGTGATGAGGATGGTCCAGGTACATCTAACTCGCCATTTTGCAGTATTAGAGAAGCCATGATAGATGCTAGTACTGACGATACAATTTTAGTGCGTCCCGGGACATATTACGAAGTAGATGAAATTATAATGAAAGACCGGGTTGATTTACTCGCTGCTGAAGAGACCATGCCTGTCATTAAATCAAATAACCATAAAATTTTTGGTTTTGATCATGTTGAAGATAGTACCGTAGATGGCTTTATCCTGGATTCATCAGCAAATACATTAGCAAGAAGTGTTATTAAAATAGAGAATAGGTCTACAAATATTACTATCAGCAATAATATAATTAAAGGTAGTGACACCCCAATGGGTGGGACCAATAACGCGGGTATCTATCTGGTAGGGGAAGTGGATGTCTCTATTATTAATAATACAATTAAAAATTTTGATACAAACGCGATAACTACTAAACAGAGTGGCTCTATTTATGATAGCACTGTCACTATCAAAGGAAACACCATTGAAAATAATGGTACTGCCGGTATCCGAATTAATGGTCAATCTGGCTCGACAAACCGTATAATTATTGGCGGAAGCGGTATTAATGATGGAAATTTATTTATCAACAATGGTCAGACTACAGCCCAAAAAGGAAATGGCATCTATTTGTATCGTATAAATAAGGCTAGTATTGAAAATAATACTATCCAGGGTAATCGACGAACCGGAATATTATTAATGGATACAAACAGTGTAGCGCCTCACATAAGTGGTAATACTATCTATGATAACGGAAATTCGGGGATAAATATAGGCGGTGCATCAAATCTGACTATAGGCGATAACAATGAGATTTATAACAATGGAACGGCAGGCATCACTTTTTTAGTGCTTAGAAACTCATATATGGGCGGTAATGCTTCTTCTCAACCAGTAACTATTAGGGGTAATAACATACACGATAACACTAAGGCGGGTATCTCTATTCTTGACCCTGTGAGCGGAGTTTTAACTATTGACGGGAATGAAATACATAGTAACGCTAGATCAGGAATTGCCTTTTTTAAAGCAGCCACTGCGGTGATAACAGACAATGAAATTCATTCGCATGCTGTTGCAGCCGGGATTTTTACTGGTGACTGGTCAGGATCATCATCTTTTAACCGTGATATTCCCCCGACTAATGTGCGTTATGATAGAAGTGCTGGTCCGGTAAATCTTACTATTAAACGCAATAAAGTACATGATAATCGATCTGGAATGCGCTTGGACCATGCTTCTGGCACTATCAGTAATAATCTGGTTTATAATAATGAGAAATCCGGCATTCGTTTCAGTGGTTTTAATGTTGTTTCTTATTCTCCATTTGGTTCAGCCTGGGGTATTACGTCTTTGACAAATAATACAGTGGTTGATAACGGTACAGGGGGAGACACCCCGCAGGGTGGCGGTATAATTTATGATGATATTAATAACATCTGGCATCCTGTGGTAAGGAGTTTTTTCTATTCTCCTGTAAAGAATGCCAATCAGGGGCTTAGAACGATTGAAAATAATATAACCGCTTATAATGTAACGCCTGGCATACGTGATGCAAATTGCAATGTAGGTAGAACTTATAATCTTTTCTATTTCAATAATGGCTGGGAAATTGCGGTTAAACCTCAGACTGGTGGATGTAGCAATGGAACTCCACCATTTTTTACAGGAAATACTGGAGAGCTTTTTACTGATCCTCTTTTTATTGACAGGATTGCATATGCACTACAACCTGGATCACCTGCTGTGAATAGCGGCAGTGATGGTAATGATATGGGTGCTTATGGCGGTACTGACCCTATCACCTGGTGAATTTGTAAAAGAATGTGATAAATGGAATTATTGTATGAATATAAGGTTTTTATTTAGTATTTTTATCTTTATTTTTCTGATGTTAAGAGTAGATGGTTTTGCGGCCAGCGCGCTTAATATTAAGAACATCTCTGGCGGTAAGTCTATTTATAGCAACAGTTCCCCTTTGCTTTCGGCTACTACTGTAGTCTGGCAGGCAAAAGGAGGCTTACCCTCGTCTGCTTCCGGTGGCAGCGATTGGGAGATTTTTGTTTATGATGTAATGACACAGGTACTCGTCCAGATAACAGATGACAACAGTCATGATATCTCACCCAAAACTGATGGTGAATTCGTTGTCTGGCAAAAGCATGTTTCTGGTGAGAAAAACCAGGTGTTTATATATAATATTCAGGATGATGCAGCAGTAGGGGGAAGCCAAATTTCTGATGTTGGGAATGTAGATAATTTTGCTCCTAAAATTGCATCTGGAAAAGTTGTATGGACTGCACAGTACATCAGTGATTGTTTTGAACCTGAAAAAATCATGCTTTATGATGCTGTTAAAAAGTCTGGCCCAGATAATATATCAAATTCAGAGGTTGACAGTAGTAATCCCAAAATCAATGATCGCTATGTAGTCTGGCTACAGGATTTTGATAATGAATTACAAAGTACTTATGTCTATGACTTGTTAAATAAATCACAAGTTGCTTCAGCACATGGTCTTTTTGCAGGACAATTGAGTTCCTCCGTTGATGGACTTCAGAGGGTTTTGAGTAGGTATGATGGAAATGACAGGGAGATCTTGTTGTACACATCTATGGATGGTTACGTCCAGCTTACAGATAATACCAAAAATGACACAAATCCGGTCATTAGTCAGAATTATGTTGCATGGAAGAATGGCTCCAACATTTACCTTGCTGATATTGCACAGTTTATCCGTGTATCCTTGACGGAAAATGAAACAGTCAAATGGTCAACTGGATTTAAAGCTCAGTGGATACAGCTTTCCGGTGGTGTTAGTGTTTATTATGTCGAAGTGTCAACAGAACCTGATTTTAGCAGTTTCAGGATATTGAACGCAGGTAATACAGCTGAATACAGAGTTGAAGGATTGGTTCCCGGGGCAACTTATTATTATAGGGTAAAGGCAATAATAAATGGTTCTGAGACAGCCTACTCCCAAAGTATGCCTGTTACTCTCGAAAATTTGGATGATAAAAAAGATAATCCTGAAGATGAAAAAGATAATTCTGAAGATTCAAGTGAAAACCAAAGTGATCCTATTGCTGGTGATGAAAGTGAAAATTCAGACCTAGATTCAACTCCAATTATAATAGGTTCTGGCGGAGGCAACTCTATTGAACCTGTAGTTGAAAATTCTACTGATGATACTGCTGAAAATGATAACGATGAGGGTGAGGACACTGAATTTGATGAATTTGGGCTAAATGATGGTTCCGGCGATTCCTGGCAACATTTTGAAATACCCAGGGGAGATGGTATTGGCCAAAGATTTAATAATGCATATGAGATCTATAAAGATTCAAGCTCTGACTTTGTACTTGAAATTGGTAAGATTGATATTGATGCAACCTGGTCTACTGTAATATTTTCTAAATATTTTAAAAATCCTGTGGTAGTGATAGCCCCGCTGCATGCAGATGATATGGAATTTTTTTCCATCCGATTGAGGAATATTGATTCAAAGGGTTTTGAAGTTCGCCTGAAGAAATGGGATACAGATAAAGGGGGAGGCGCGAGAAAAAAAATCAGTTATGTGGTTGTCGAAAAAGGCCATTTTACTTTGGACGATGGAACCAAGATTGAGGCTGGAATTTTTAGCGGTTCAAAAACAATAAAGCAGGTATCCTTTAAGATACCATTTTTATTAAATCCAGTGGTAATAAGTTCAATTATATCAACAGATAATAGTAATACTTTGAGTGGCTATGTGCTGAATCCGGAAAGAGCACATTTTTACTATAAATTAGCAGTATACAAGCCAGGGAAATCTAACCAAAGGACAGAATTAGTTACTTATATAGCTTGGGAAAATGGGAAAAACAAAATAGCCAGTTTACTTAACGAACTTATATCAAAAGGATCTGTTAATTATAGTCAGTTTGACCCAAATTTTCAGAACTCTCAAAATAAAGTATTCCAAATGGCTGGCAAGAACTTAGATGAAGCATCTGGTTTGTCTGATACAGGAGTAAATGATAAAGAGCAGTTATCTGTCAGCGATGATTTTTCTCAAGAACAACGAACTAAGAGGGGGATGATAATGATAGCCTGTTTGGCACTGTTTCAGGTAGGGACAATTTCATTACTTCAATTTTTTCCACTATCCATTTTGAAAAAGATCCTTATTGCACGATTTTTCTGATTATACCTGATACATATATTTATAGATTTTTTTAAGGCAGGGCAAAGAGTTAATTATAACTTTCTTGTCCTGTTTTTTTTGATTAAAAATTTTTTGATTAAAAACTATTATTCAATTTCAGGCTGTCGTTTTTAATTGATTTCTGATTGTAATTTGCAACAGATATCTTTACCCGTTCGATGATGTTTTCTGGCTAATAAATGGGATTACATGGCGAATGAGGTCCTCAATACGTTGTTTCTTAAATAATAACGCCACTTCAGGTTTTGCAAGTCAATCTATTAATGAATAGACATGTATATGCCTTTGAGTTTATTTATGATGTTATTACTGCTGTTTTCCAAGTGATTCTTAAAGGTAATATACGGTATACTGGTTTTAAGGTAAATACGATGTCATCCATGATTGCATGCAAAAAAGTGAATTAATTACTTTGAGCCAATAATAAGATTTTGGTTTTTTTGTAAAATAGCTGAGATATTATCGAGTTATACACGGGTTTGTCTAATCTAATGTTTTAATATACTACTAAAAACGGGTGATCAAATGAAAAGCTATCACAAAGAACTCTGGTTTGAAATTCCGACAAGAAGGGAATTTAGAAATATTACTCCACAGGTGGATGAATGTCTGAAGGAAAGTGGTATTCAAGAAGGGTTTTGTCTTGTTAATGCTATGCATATTACTGCCTCAGTGTTTATCAATGATGATGAATCTGGGCTCCATCATGATTATGAGGTATGGCTGGAAAAACTTGCTCCACATGCTCCAACCAGTCAGTATCAACATAATGGGTATGAAGATAATGCTGATGCTCACTTAAAACGCCAGGTAATGGGGCGGGAAGTAGTGATTGCCATAACCGAAGGAAAGCTTCACTTTGGGACCTGGGAGCAGATTTTCTATGGTGAATTTGATGGTTGCAGGAAAAAACGGGTGCTTGTCAAAATAATAGGAGAATAAAATGCTGGGCCGCAGTGGCAGGAAAGGAATTGTAAGATCCATGTTGGTTTGTTGTTGTTGTTTGATGTTTTTTATCAGCCAGCAGGTTCTTGCAGCTTCGATTGAGCTGACTAATGAACAGAGGTTGAAAATGGGTGAAAAAGCAAACAGGCTTGTTCATGAAAAAAGTCCATATCTGTTGCAACATGCATTTAATCCAGTTGATTGGTATCCATGGGGAGAAGAGGCTCTTAACAGGGCAATGAAGGAAAATAAGCCGGTTTTTTTATCCATTGGTTATTCCACTTGTCACTGGTGTCATGTCATGGAAGAGGAATCTTTTGAAAATCCAGAAATTGCTGCTTATTTAAATAAATGGTTTATCTCCATAAAGGTGGATAGAGAAGAACGCCCTGATATCGATAGTATGTATATGGCTGCAACTCTTGCCATAACAGGAAGTGGTGGTTGGCCAATGTCTGTTTTTTTGTTTCCAGATGGTCGTCCAATTTATGCCGGGACTTACTTTCCACCTCAAACGAAATATGGCAGAACTGGCTTTCTGCCACTTTTAAAAAGCATAAATGATGCATGGCAAAACAAGAAAGATCAGTTGGATTCAGCTGCTGATGTTTTTGTTAAGGCCTTGGTGGATTCTAATCGTAAAGCTGATGACTCTTCTCTGGAGTCAGGTGTGTTTGATAAGTGCTATGTTTCTCTCGAAAATGATTTTGACACCCAAAATGGTGGATTTGGCAATAAACCGAAATTTCCCAGGCCTGTAATTTTTAATTTTTTATTCAGGTATTGGTATAGAACCCAAAAGGAACCTGCTGCAAAAATGGTTTTGCAGACATTGCAAAATATGGCCAGGGGAGGGATGTATGACCAGATTGGTGGAGGATTTCATAGATATTCAGTTGATGAAAATTGGTTTGTTCCACATTTTGAAAAAATGCTTTATGACCAATCACAACTTTTGCGTTCATATCTTGAAGGGTATCAGATTACTGGACATAGACAATATTTTACTACTGCCAAAGAAATAGTGTCATATATTCTTCGTGATATGCAGGGGCCAGCAGGTGGGTTTTATTCAGCTGAAGATGCAGATAGTCAAGACCCGTATATCTTGGGAAGAAAAGGAGAAGGTGCATATTACCTTTGGACAAAGAATGAAGTTGAAAAAATTCTTGGATTTCAGGCGGATAAGATATTTTCATATTGCTATGGACTTGAAAAAAAAGGAAATGTTGTTGATGACCCTCAAAATGAATTTGTAGGAAAAAATATTTTACATCTTGTAAAAACAGCTAAGCAGGCGGCTGAGAAATTTAAGACAGATGTTAGCAGCATAGAAAAGAGTCTTGAAAATTCTCGTGCAATTTTATTGGCTGCACGAATTAAAAGATCACGCCCGTATAGAGATGATAAGATCATTACAGCCTGGAATGGCTTGATGATTAGTTCTTTGGCAAAAGCTGCAGCTGTTTTAAATGACAGTGAAGCGGCTGACGCAGCAATCAAGGCAGCATCTTTTATCTGGGAGAATTTGTATGATGCTGACCAGGGAACGTTGAAACGGCGTTATCGGCAGGGTAGTTCAGGTCCTGACGGACAACTTGAGGATTATGCATTTCTTGTTGCAGGACTAATAGATTTGTATCAGTTGGATCAACATCCCAAATGGCTAGATTGGGCAGTGAAACTCACTCAGGTACAAAATCGTTTATTTTGGGATGAAAAAGAGAATGGTTTTTTTGACAGTGTTCAGGACAGCAGTGTACTTGTCAGGATGAAGGAATCTTATGATGGTGCAGAACCGGCAGGTAATTCTGTGGCTGCTATGAACTTGTTGCATTTGTCCTTGTTGACGGGAAATGATTACTGGAAAGAAAAAGCTGTGAAAACCATTGAATATTTTAGTGAGCAATTGAATAGTCATCCGTCAGCTATGGCTCAGATGTTATGTGCCTGGGATCAATATTTGTCTAAGCAGGAACAGATAGTTATTGCAGGAAAAAGAGAAGCTGCTGACACGAGAAAACTTTTGGAAAAAGTTCATGCTTCTTTTAGTCCCGGTAGGATAGTTTTGCTTGCAGATGGAAGTGAGAATCAGCAGTTTCTTGCAGAAAAGTTGCCTTTTTTAAGGGATGTCACCATGATTGACGGCAAAGCTACTGCATATGTGTGCAGGGATTTCACTTGTAACCTTCCGGTTACGGATCCTGAAGAGTTGGAAAAGCAACTCAAGCTGGAATCTGTCAAATGGTAATAGCCAAGGTCTATATTTCGCCATTGTTCTTGAGATTAAAGAGTTAAACTCCTCTTTTAATACTTGGCCAGAGAATAGAGTGTAACTGTAATTGTAACCTGACAGACAGTTGGTTGTCTAAAATAAGTTCAGCCAGCTTTTCTGCTGGAAATCGGTTGCAGACGGGTGAAAATATGATAGGGGCAACGCTTTCCAGCTCATGAAGCTTAATAGTTTCGCTGGCCCAATGAAAATCATTTTCTGAACTCAGAACAAATTTGATCTCATCTCGGCTGCCGTTATTTTTCCGTGCGTAGAGGATTTCGATGTTAGTCCAGTCTACATGAGAATCCATACCGCTGTCAGGACACTTTATATCCAGAATTGTTGATACTGCAGCAGGAACCTTATAGATGTTCAGTGAGCCGTTTGTCTCCAGCAGAACTGTTCTGCCATTGGCTAAAAGTGTGTCAAATACCTGGTATACTCCTTTTTGGAGTAAGGGTTCCCCGCCAGTGAATTCGACAATTGCATGAGGGTAGAGGTTAAGCCATTCGGTTAAGTCGGATGCTTTCATCTCATTACCAGTTTCACTCCATGTGTAGTCAGAATCACAATAGTTGCAACGAAGGTTGCAACCAGATAGTCTGATAAAACAACATGGTAGACCGGCAAAGGAAGACTCGCCCTGTATAGAATAAAAGAGTTCTGATACTTTCAGCAATGTATTATTCACCGTAATAGATAACGCCGCTTGAGTCGGTCTCTCGAATTTTTATAGAGTAAAGTCGATAGCGTTCATCATGCAAATCGTTTTTTAACGACCTGAATAAATACATGGCAATGTTTTCAGATGAGGGATTGCAGTCCTGGAATGCAGGGAGAGTGTTCAGGTCTTCATGATCCAGTTCGTCAACGAGCCTATTGACACTTTTTTTAAGGACTTTGAAGTCAATTCCCATGCCCAATTCATCGAGTTTGTTGACACGTACACAAGCTTCCACCTTCCAGTTATGTCCATGTGGTTTTTCACAATTTCCAGGATAATTACGCAGGTGATGGCCTCCGGAAAAATGGGTTTTAATAAAAATATCAAACATTGTATGTCTCCTTCAGGCAAATTGGGTGTTTGTTTGCCAGGTTTGTTTTGTTGGACTTAAGTATTTTAAAAGATATAAAGCGTCTTTTCTAATTTATTTCAGCAATAGTTATGCAGTGTAATTTCGAAAATAAAAGCTCGCAACTCAAATCTGGAAATATCTTGTCAATGTTTTACAAATTGATAATTTCATTTGGCTCAGAGTCTTTTTAGATTGTCTTTCCAATGTTTGGAAATGTAAAAAGTATTGAGTGTAACAGCAATAATAAAAAGGCCCTTGCATCTCGAGAATGGATAGTGGTAAACAGGAGGGTATTTTTAAAACCTTATGAAGGTTTTCATCATTTGCTGTATGCAAAATGTTTGATTAATGTGTAACAAAAGAAAGACACTGTGCGGCCTTAAACGAGGTTGATGTTTGCGTAAAAAGTTGAAGTATAACCATTGTCATTTAATGCCTTCACTTATCTTGAATGAATGTGAGATATATTTATTTTTTACCTTATCAGAAAGGTAATATTTTTTACCTTTGTTGAAATGATTCCAATTGTTAACTTTTTGCGATTTTTTGTTGTAATTTGAAAATATAGTAGCTGTTGTAGATAGGGGTGTTTTATTGTCGAATTGAAGTCCCGAATAGTCGGAGTCATTTATTCAGTATTTTCCAAGAAAACCGAAATTGTGATATCCTTATTAGAAGGATAAAAGTAGATTTAAAAAGTTTAGGAGATAAATTCATGGCAGTTGTTGCCCCCTTTAGGGGAGTACGATTCAATGCAGATAAAATAGAGAATCTTGAAGAGGTTGTTACTCCTCCATATGATGTAATTAATGAAGAGGATGGAAAAGCACTTCTAAATAAGAATCAATATAACATGATTCAGCTGGACCTGCGTAATGATTCACAGTCGCAAGATGCCCAGGAACATCGCTATACTGAAGCGGGGGATCTTTTTAACAACTGGCAGGACTTAGATGTATTGATTCGTGATTCTGAACCAGCTATTTACTTGTATTATATTGACTATGTTCACCCATCCGGCAGAAGAATGACGCGAAAAGGACTTGTGTCACTTGTAGGGCTGGCTGAATTTTCAGAGGGCATAGTCAAGCCTCATGAAAAAACATTTGCAGGTGTTATTGCAGATCGCCTTGAACTTATGGACGTTTGCAAGGCCCAATTCAGTAAAGTATTTTCAATTTATAGTGATGAAGACAGTGAGATTATCAGCACTCTTGAGAAGATGCGGGAGCCAGAGCCTTTATGCGCAACCAAGGATCATAATGGTAGTACCCACACTCTCTGGAGAGTTACTGATGTTGAAACTCTGCAACAGGTAAGCAAGCTGTTTGTTGATAAGTCAGTCTATATTGCAGATGGTCATCATCGATATACAACTGCTTTGGGTTGTAGAAAAAGGGCTTTGGAAAGAAATCCTGAAATGTCTGTAGACAGTCCTTATAATTATATAATGATGTACCTTTGTGCTGCAGAAGATGAAGGTTTGTCTGTTTTACCTACTCATCGTCTGGTCCAATATCCTGAGAAAATAACCGCTGATCAGGTTGCCGAAATGCTTAAGGATGGGTTCAGGGTTGAGGAAATTGCCGAAGGATCACGTGAGGTTCTGTTAGCTGAAGTCATGGCAAGAATGGATGAAAAATCCATGGACAGTGCTGAACCGGTTTTTGGTGTTTATCATCCAGGTGAAGACAGGTGCTTTTTATTACATGTCAATCCTGATGCCATTAATGGCTCTGTGCTCATGGGAAAACCTAAAGTGTTACAGAATCTCGATGTGGTGGTTTTGTCTGAATATATTATTCAACAACTATTAGGCCTTGATCATAAACGTTGCCTGCATGAAAAACTTGTGCATTATTACAGTGATCCTGATGAGGCTATAGATGTTGCAGTGAAGCAGTCAGTTTCCAATGATTCTGTCGAACCGCTTTTGTTTCTCTTGAATCATACTCGTGTGGAACAAGTAATGGAAGTTGCAGACAGTGGAGAAATCATGCCGCATAAATCTACTTTTTTCTATCCCAAAATAATGACAGGATTGTTGATCAATAAGTTGATTGAAGGTGAGACTATTTGCTGAGTAAAGATTCTCTTTTTGATGGACGTCTTACTTGTTATCAATATCAGCAAGGTTACAGGTTTTCAGTTGACAGCGTGCTTCTCTCTCAATTTTTAGAGATAAGTGGTGAAAAATCTATTCTTGATCTCGGTACAGGTTCAGGAATTATCAGCTTGATTCTTTGTTATCGTTTTCACAAGGCTGTTATCGTAGCCTTAGAAAAGCAGACAGACCTTTTTGAATTGGCAAAAAAAAATATTTTTGCCAATCAATTAGGTGAAAGAATGAAGGTTCTACACGGTGACTTTTGCCGGATCAATGAATATGCAGGCGCAGAGTCATTTGATTATGTGTTTTGCAATCCTCCTTACACAAAACCAGGAAGTGGTAGGGTAAACATTCATGCTCAAAGTGCCAGGGCGCGTCATGAAATAGATTGTAAACTTGATGACGTTGTCAAGGCAGCCTTTTTTGCAGTCAAAAACAAGGGTTCTGTTGCCCTTGTCTATCCAGCCAGACGTGCAGCAACACTTATTTCATCTTTGGTGCAGCATAAACTCATGCCTAAAAGATTACAGGCAATTTATAGTTACCCCGAAGATAATCAGGCACAGCTTGTATTGGTCGAAGCTGTTAAGAATGGCGGTGAAGAGTTACAGCTTATGCCGCCTTTTTTTATCTATATAAAAAAGAATGGGTCATATTCCAAAGAAATGCAGAGATGTTACGCATAGATTGATCAGATGATTTAGTTTGTAGGAACACAATATTATTTTTGAACTCAAGATGAAATTCAGGTGTAGATCCTGGAATACACTTCTATAAAAAATCATGCTTGCGAAAGTTTTTAGTGGTGCTGTAATAGGTGTTGAGGGACTTCTCATTCAGGTTGAGGTTGACTTGGTGATGGGGCTCCCATCCTTTTCCACAGTTGGGCTTCCTGAAGGTGCTGTCAGAGAGAGTAAAGACAGAGTTCGCTCTGCGGTTAAAAACAGTGGTTATGGATTTCCTCCTGGAAGAATTACTGTAAATCTTGCCCCAGCATCAGTTAAGAAAGAGGGTGCTGGGTATGATCTTCCTATTGCCCTGGGTATTTTAGCAGCTTCAGAAGTGTTGATGTGTGATGATCTTGAAAAATATGCAGTGGTAGGTGAATTGTCTCTTGATGGATCGGTAAGGCCGGTTCGAGGTATTTTGCCTATGGTTCTTGCTGCCAGAGATAAGGGTGTTCAGCGATTTTTGGTGCCTGTTGCAAATGCTGAGGAGGCAGCTGTTGTTCAAGGTATTGAGATAATAGCTGTTAATCGATTGGAGGAGGCAGTTGAATTTTTAGCAGGAAAAAAAGATGTTTCTGCTGTTTCAGTTGATATTGATGCTATCTTCAGAGAAAGAAGTGATTATCAAGTTGATTTTTCGGAAGTAAAAGGACAGGAGCATGCCAAGAGAGCTTTGGAAATAGCAGCGGCTGGTGGTCACAATATTCTGCTCAGCGGTGTGCCCGGTACTGGCAAGACCATGATGGCCCGCAGGCTTGGTACAATACTGCCGGATTTACATCTTGATGAAGCCATTGAGACCACTAAGGTTTATTCCACGACAGGCTTGCTTCCTGATGAATTGCCACTTATGACCACGCGTCCTTTTCGTTCTCCACACCATACTATTTCTGATGCCGGTCTTATAGGTGGAGGTCAGATACCTCGGCCAGGTGAGGTGTCACTTGCTCATAATGGTGTCCTTTTTCTTGATGAATTACCAGAGTTTAAGAAAAATGTACTTGAAGTTATGCGACAGCCACTGGAGGATGGATTTGTTACCATTGCCAGGGCTGCGACCAGTCTACGGTTTCCTGCAAAATTTATGCTGGTAGCTGCTATGAATCCATGCCCTTGTGGTTATCTGGGGGATATTAAAAAGGAATGTAGTTGTAATCCTGTTCAGGTGCAACGTTACAGAAGCCGACTGTCAGGCCCGTTGCTTGATCGTATTGATATGCACGTGGAAGTGCCCCCGGTACCAGTCAAGCAAATCACTCAAACAGGTAAAACGGTCTCATCGTTTACAATCCGACAGCGTGTCAATAAGGCCCGTGCGGTGCAACAGGATCGTTTTAAAAATATTAAAAATGTACATTGCAATGCTCAGATGGGCTCAAAGCACCTCAATGTATATTGTGAGTTGTGCACTGATTCCACCAGGCTTGTTCAACAAAGTATGGAAAGCCTTGGCCTCTCTGCCAGAGCATTTCATCGTATCCTCAAAATTGCCCGCACAATTGCAGATATAGAATCAGATAAAGATATAAAAATCGCTTACGTTGCAGAAGCAATTCAATACAGAAGGATGCAGCATGGGTCCGGTATTTCTTGATTTAAGGAAGTGGAGGGGAGAGGGGTAGGACACTTCATCAAACGTTGGCTAGTGAGTGACAAGTGAAGAATATTTGATCCAGGCAGGAAACGGTTTGTGCCTCTGGAGTGGAGGAAAAGGGCGATAATCGTCCTGTAGTGTGTTATCTGCCCTGATTTTTTAGTGAAGCTGTATAGTCCACGTTAGTGGTAGTCACAAAGTATTATGAATCCAGCAGGGTGCTGAAAAGCCTGTCCCACATTCCGGCTATATTTTCCCAATCATATTGTTGTTGAACAGCAGTTTTATACGCTGCTACAGACATGGATTTTAGATACTTTTTATCCTGATAGAGTTTTTCCAGAGTCTCGGCTATTTTTTGAGGAGTAACAGCAAACATTTTCAATGGGTAATCGGAAAATGGTGGTTTGTCATAGGTGCCTTCCGGTTCAATCAATTCGGCGGCCCCTTCCCACAATTCTTCGCTGCCGCTGTGTCTCGGAATGATTTGAGCAGCGCCGGTGGCAGCATGTTCAAAACTGACTAGACCCCAGCCTTCGCCCATTGATGTATTGATACCCACATCGCAACTATTATAAATAGTATTCATCATTTCATCATCGACATACGCTTTTTCCGTGTTGATGGGATTGAGCCTTAGTCGAGTCATAATGCCGTATTTTTTGGCCGTATTTATTATTGTATCTCTTTCGCAGTCTCTGATTAAGCCGTGGTGAAGATAAAGCAGCACGTTTTTGGGTTTGTTTTTTGCGAATCTGGCAAAACCCCGGATGGTCAAATCGATACGCTTTCGCTCAGTGGGACGGTTTCCATTTAGAACGATAAAAGAATCAACCAGGTCTGGTTCATTGGGAAATATAGTCTGCTTAGCCTTTAATCGCATTTCGTTAGAGAATGGCTCTTTCTGAATAGGAGAATATGGGTAAAAAATAGAAGTGTCCACACCATGAGGAATTACTTCAATTTCAGGAAACACAAAATCAGCTTTTTTTTTCATGAGCTGAGCCACCGACTGTTTTGTCATTTCTGCAGCAAACTCTTTGTACACCACAAATCGGTCCACAACCTCAAAATGTTGGAGCAAATCATGATGACGTAACACTCCATCAAACGGAGTGTAGGTAATAATTTTCAAATCATTTTTAAATTGCTTGAGCATGGGCGCATAGTGTTCCATAGCCCATAAATCATTTAAAATGAACACAATATCCGGTTTATAATTTTCAATAAAAGTTTGTGCTTGATACCGGCCAAAAAGGTCGCCCCCCTCCCGGTTACACGGATAAATTTTCCACCCTCTGTCTATGGGGTCACCTCTATAACCAATACCGATATAGTGGATATCATAGCGAATCTTGAGGTTGTCCATCATTGTGTCAAGCACCCTGGAGAACCCGCTGCCTGTCACATTTACACCAAGGGCCAATATTGAAGGTTTGTTTTTTTGCATAAAGGATTTTCGTGTGTCTAATCGTGATGGATTTGTAAAAAAAATAATTTATATCACCCTTTGCAGCCTATGGGAAAAGTATAAAACTTATCAAGTTTTTAGTAATGTGGAGGTGCGGATAACGCGAGGAAAAAGTATACTTTTTCTCCTCTGCGTTAAAGTGTACAGGTTTTAACTTGCGACATATTGGATTTTTCATGAAGAAACTAATCCATAAAGATTGCTCCGAAAATAGATCGAATCAAGGTGGCATCAGTGAAACTGGAAGACCCGTCTTGATTAAAATTGAAACGGATCTCCAGCCAGGTAGTTAGAATGAGGCGTCGTATTTTTTGGAAAAAAGATTTTTAAAAAAATAGCACAACGTCTATAGAGCTAATCCTCCTTAATGATTTGCTCAATTGGTGTATAAAGGTAATTGTCACCGACTTTTATCGGTTTGAGGGTAAGAGATTTGACCAATTCTCCTCCTCTTACAGATGTTTGATACGCTTCAATAGCATAGGTTGACGGATTTTTATCGATTATACCGACGATAAGGTATCGCATATGCATGTATAGTTGAGAAGCAGCGTTTCCAGCCAGTGTTTCTAAAGTGCGGAGTCCCTGGTCAGCTCCACAATCTCGCAAAAATTGGTAAAATGGTCCTGTGGGAAGATAAGAGAAATACATGCATTTGGTGGTCATGGCCAATATATATTCGCCATCTTTATTGATAAAGGGTTGCATATCCTGCATAATATGGTCATTAACGTCTTTCCCATAACACTTCCGGAAGACGACCTTTGAATCTGATCGATCGATAACCGCAATTACATACTCGGGGGTATTCTCAGTACTCGATTCTGAACCGATAATTATATCGTCCAAAGCGATAAAGGCTGAACTGTAACTCACACTTGATCCATCATAATCATTACTTGATAGTCCTAAAGATAGACTTTTGGGTGTACTTGACATGCTTTCCTCCTTTGTTTGAAAGTATTTGAGTGAGATGAAAAATAATTTATTATTTTCATGCGTTGGTGTTGCTGGAAAAAACTATGTAGTTAGGTGGAAATGGTAAATATTATAGGCCTGTTACAATCATGTAACTTTTGATGGGCGGTAATTACTGTCCGCTGTTCTCCTTCAAGGCAATGGTTTGTCTTCCTTGTACCAGTATTTGATAACCGTCTGCCATCAGTACGGGGGTCAGGCAACGTCCCTTGCCACCTCTGTCCATATCAGTATCGTCAATCGCCACGATATTTGTCTTTGTCAGTTTCGGTTTTGCGGCCAGATAGGCAGACAGATGGTTTTCGGCATAAGCGGAATTATTTGTTATGTCCCAGGCGTCTAAATAAAGTAGATCTATTGTCCCTTGGTAATTTTTCAAAAACGGTATAGCATCGTCTTCAATTACTCGACAGTTTTTAAAATCACTGCAGCTTTTTCTGGCAATCTCTACTGCCACTCGGCATATATCAACGGATATCACTTTCGCTCCTGAACTGGCCCAGTAGTAGGTTGAATGGCCATCGTTGCAGCAATGAGGGATCATCTCAGTAATGGGATGGGTTAGGGGGGCGCGCATACATCCAATCTCCATGATATTCGTTCCGCCAAGGGTCTCTAATAATTCAAACGTCAATTCTAAGTATTTTTTAGGTTTTCCCCGCTCATAAACTTGCTCTCTATAAGAGAGGCGGAGGCCGTCAAATACCTTCTCATGGTGATTGAGAGTGGAGATCCTTTTTTTTATGGATGCGATTTTAGCTTTGTTTCTCATCGAAAAAAGATCATCACTTATTACATCAAAGAATATTTTTCATTGTCGTTTGTCATAATCATATTGATCCGGATAGACTCGTCCTTATCTGGATCAGTTATCCTCTTTACTGGGAATTTTTTCCATGAGATAGTAGATGCCGTGTTCCTCGATGCGTTTGAATCCGAGCCGTTTGTACAGAGTCATGGCGGGATTGTTTGATTCAACGTGGATGGTGACCGGAAGTTTATCCTTTTTACCTTGAGCCAGGATTTTAATGAGAAGAGAGGAACCAATGCCCATGTTGCGGTTTATGGCCAGAAGGGCGATGTCGATGATCCTTATTTCATTTTCACGATGGTCCAGATACAGCCTCCCTACCTTTTTGTGATTGTGAAGGATGATATTGTAGTCCGTTTTTGGAGTATGGGTCCGGTAATGGGTAATCTGAGCCCGGTATTGCATCCGTAAAAATGATTCCTTTTCAGTGTTGCTCCAGTCTGGGAGGAGCGCCATCTCCATAGCCCTGGTGGAGGCGTAAACATGGTAGAGAAACTCCTCGTCTTCTGGAGCAACAGGTTTTAGGCTAATTACATCCTTCATATCTTTATGTTTGATCATGACCGGGAGGGGAAAAGGCCATCAAGACAGATACAGAAATTGACTGCCACTGATGGCTGCATGTTGCTATGGCCGGTGTCACTGCCTGTATTTGTTAGTGTTTCAGGTGCCATGGATACTGTCGCTGATCCGTCGTCAGGGGCATACCTTCCCTTAGCTTTGGCAAGGATTTGGTTAGTGGGATCTGTTACTGCGGTTGTTGCCTCGGTGGTTCCTCTGAGTTTGTGATTATGTACTGGCATTTGGTCTTGTGTCAGAGGAACATAGTTAGAACCGCCTACATCGCCTAACTGATGTGAGGTCAGCCCTGGACCCCTGCCGGGGTGCATAGGCGTTTTGATCTGTAGATTTGGCAATCCCATTGTGCTACGGCCATCGCCTCCATAGATTGTGTTAATAATCGCGAAAAGTGCTGGGTTTTGCGCGATGGGTATTATTTGTCCATCACAGTAAGCCCAATCCCTAGGTGGGTAGGTATATGGTAACATACGGATTTCAGCTAAAAATGGATCCGACATATCAATCTCCTGTGGAATAAATGTTCAAAATTGGCCAACTCGCAGCTTGCGTGGTACCAGACAGGTTGTTGACCATACAGTATAATTTGTGGAATTCAAGATCTGGATGGGTATAAGCCTGTCATTGCAATAATGAAGTTGACGCATAAAAAAGGCTGCATGTTAGAATGGGGGCTGTTGCCGCCTGTTTGTTCAACTGAACCGGAAGCCAAATCGCAATTGGTGGCGCCATCTGAGTATAATTGTGTGGCTGCAAGCACCGCGTTTTCAGCTGATGTTGCTGAAGCTGTGGCCGAGGAGGCTTGCAGACTATGGTTGTGAAGAGGAAGGTTTGGTGTACCCAGAGAAACATGTTCAGTACCTTGTCTATCTCCGAAAGGGCGGGGTTGCAGGCCGAGGCCAGTCCCGAAGTGTATTGGTACGCGGCCACGCAGATCTGGGACGGCGAAAGTCGTGTTGCCATCACCGCCATAGGTGGTACCGATTAAGGAATATAACTCCTCATTTGCATTAATCGCGAGTAGCTGACCGTCGCATAGAGCCCAGCGGACAGGAGCGAAGTTCCCGGAAAATATTTTTATCTCGCCTAAATATGGTTCTGACATGAGGTCCTCCTTAATTAGTTTCTAGATGGAAAAAGACCTTGGAGGGCGATGCAGAAATTAATCGCCAGATAAGGCATCATATTATAATGGGGGGACGAGTTTCCCGTTTTGGTCACAGCTTCCTGGTTCATGGCTGTTAGATTTTCTGGGGGGCCGAATGAAGTTTTTTGCCCTAAAAAAGTGTTATTGGGGGTCTTCTTGCCAGCACTTGTGGCGGCTTTCACAGTGTGTCTGTGGGCTGGTAAATCTTTAGGTAAGAGTTGAATATACTCGGCGCCATAGATATGTCCTTGACTGAGCCCGTCTCCCCGGTGTACTGGTGTCCGGCCGCGCAGGTCCGGAAGCTTAAAGGTTGTTCTGCCATCGCCGCCGAATTGAAGGCCTAAAAGCGCGTACAGTGATGGATTCTGATCAATTGGCATGTCTTGACCATTACAAAAGGCCCAATCACGCGGAGCAAAATTAAACGACCATAATTTGATTTCACCTAGAAACGGTTCTGCCATATCTGTCCTCCTTGGTTGTATAGATGAGATCGGAAAGAAACGATTTCACCAGTATTCAATTTTGACTATCTATAAACCGTTATCATTTATGTCTCAGTTATGTTGTCACTGTTATCATTTATTGGAAGAGGGCTTAATCGGGAAAATGTGATTTCGTAATATCGCCCCTCTTCAGATTGTGGAAAAGAGACTGGAACAGTGAAAAGTTGCAAGATACCCATTTGCTCATGCCGGATATCTTGAATTCCCTGGGGAATAACAGATCCTTGATCTCCTTTGAAGAGCAAGGAAAAGCTTTCGGTTCTGTCGGTTTTTTGACCTGTAACTTCTATAAGTTCTGTCGCTACCGGGGTTTCTGTCCCTTGTGGATAAAAAGTGAACGTACTATTTAGATGCGGGGTAAATGACGATTTTTTAAGTGTATCTATCACTTCTCACCTCCAGAGCCTGCATAATGTTCAGCACCATCCTCACTCAAAAAATACAGTATATTAATATGTTGGTAAATGACTCAAAAGAAGAATTCATATACTTCTTTTGAAGTATATGACTAAAAATCATTAGGTGACGCTGCAATGCATTACAGGAAATAGTTCAAATAAAGAAGGGGTAAGTTTATTGAAACTTGGATATGAGCTCGATACGGCTTTGTACACCGACTTTCCTGAAGATATTTTGGACATGTTTTTTGGCTGTATGCAAACTGATACAGAGTGTATTGCTAGCTTCCTGATCGGTACGACCCATGAGTACTAGTTCGGCAACGGTCACCTCTCTTGGAGTCAGTGCATGGCCTTTGAACTCCTCTTCGATCTCCATTTTACGTAGTCTGGTGTACATCGTTTTAATTGTATCCGGTGAGAGATTGGTGATATCCTCGTTCTGATCACAACCGGAACGCATTTTTTTCTTCAACTCCAGGTCCCGCAGGCAATATCTGACCACAGTTTCTAGGTACTTTGGTTCCACCGGCTTGAGAAGAAAATCGAAGGCACCGGCCTTCATAGCTGCTACGGCCATTTTGATGGACCTCTTGGCAGTGAACACAATAACCTCGCAACAGGGATTGAGACCCTTAATGAGCTTGACCAGGGTCAATCCGTCTAGTTTGGGTAGGACCAGGTTCGTTATCACGATATCCGGCGTCAGACGTTGGAATTTAATCATTGCGTCAACGCCGTTGGTTGCGTTTTCGATGGTCAGCCCAATTTTTTCCAGGTGCAGTTTGAAAAGGGCCAGGGATTTCGTGTTGTCATCCACTATGAGTATGGTTGGTTTTATCATTGTTTATTATGGGTACTGCATTATTTTTAGTAGTGGTTTTAAATGGTTGTGATATTTTTTCCAGCGGTGTTTTGATTTTGTATAGATGGGCTGGCGCACTTGCCAGAGACTGGCAGTTTTTACTTGGCGCTTGGAGGTGTGAAAGTTGAGAACTCTATTGTCCCATTCGACTTGTATATGGTCAAGAAGCAGACGAACGTTTTTTTCAGGTTCTTCAATCAAATCTTCATAATGAATATCGAATATGCGGCCGGGCAAAAGAGTATGCCAGTGTCGCATAAAACGGCGGTAATCGTTGATATGATGGCCTAGATCTTTTAGGTCGTAGGCAAAGCCCATACCGTGAAATTTTGCATGGTAGTCCATGAAAAAATTTGAAATGGCTATGTCACGAGAATCCCTGACGCAGTTGATAATTGGTGCATTGGGGAATAAGAGATGGATAAATCCTATATTAACAAAATTATGGGGCAGCTTATCTGTAACATGACTGGCAGCGGAAGAAAAGCTGCGGAGATATAAAAGGCATTTCTTGACTATTCGGCCAGCTTCGTCAGCCGTTAAACCTTCCATACATTCAGGATACTCAAGGCCCGAGCTGACATATTTTTCATAGAGAGCTAATCCTCGGCACCATGCTGGTATATGGCCAAGCTCCCCGGCGCCATGAATTTGCGGATGGGAAGATAGTATTTGTTCCACAAGGGTTGTGCCTGATCTGGGCATTCCTAAAATAAAGATGGGCAGGCGTGAATCGCAGCCAAAATCACGGCGTTTTGCAAAGAAATTCTGACTGTATTGTGTAATATTTCGGTCAGTGAACTGCTCGTTTTGCTCCGAATCGTACGAGATGAATTTCCGGCATGCCTTGTTGGCCTGCTCGGCGAAGGTAAAGGCTTGATGATAATCTTCTCTTTGTTCCCATGATTTTGCCAGAATAAATAATAAATTTGAGTTAACTGAACCTGCAAGACTTGGGCTGGTGGCAGCATCTTCAATTTTTTTTAAGATTGCCGGATTGTCCGGGAAACGCCGGGCGTTTATCATGGCCGTTTGACTTATCATGGGGGCAATTGTGGACAATTTCTCAAAACAGTTTATGGCTTTATCAATTTCTCCCAATTGCATGTGAAGGTGACCAAGTCCAAAAAGAGCAGGGGTGGAATCAGGTTGCAGGGAAAGAGCATCATGGAATAAAGATAATCCCTTGGCTGGATCTGATCGTTCAACAGCAGCTGAGGCCAAGGCGGATAAAGCCGGGGCTCTGGCTGGATCGTTTTCTTCTTTGGTGAGTTCAAGGCTCTTTAGCGCGGCATTTTCCGCTTTTTTAATCATGTTGCTCTGCAGATAAGCCTTTGACAGTTGAATCCATAATGCCGGGTTGTCTGGCTCTGTTTCGGTTACTTGTTCAAGGATATGAGTTGCTTCAAGAAAACGGCCCTGGATAAGTGCCAGTTCGGAAAGTTTCTGTTGAATTCTGACATCTGTTGGATTCAGGTCGAGGGCTTTTCGCAGATAAAATTCTGTATCCTCATGTCTGTCTTGACCGGCCGCGATTAAGGACAAAAGATGAAGGTATCGTGGGTTTGTTAAGTTTTGGGAATCAATTGTTTGAGCGATTTTTTCCGCTTCCTCCAAACGATTCAGGGAAACCAGGGCCTCGACCCTGATATTACGAATCAGGGTTGACCAGGGAACCTTTTGCTGGAGAGAATCAAGGTTGGTCAAAGCCTCTTCTGGACGATTCAGGTGGATTAAAACTCTGGCGAGGTTGATCGTAATTTCTGATCTTTCAGGGGCAATGGTCAAAGCCTGCTCAAATTCCTGGCAGGACTCGAAGAAACGGCCACGCAAGGCTAGGGCGATACCTAACCGGCTATGAGCTAACCAATTGTTACAGTCAAGCGAAATAGCTTTTTTAAGTAGTGTTATAGTCTGTTCCAATTGGTTCAGAATCAGATAACAGCCGCCGGCATCGGTCAATGAAGCGCTGTCTGGAAGGTCTTCTATTCTTTCAATTTGTTCGAGGATATGGAGCCCTTCCTCTTTTTCTTCCTGCTGGATTAGACACAAAGCCAGAAGGGAGGACGCAGCTTCCAGGGGTGCGGCATTCTGGGCCAAAATTTTTCGGCAGTGGATTTCAGCTTCCTTAAACAATCCTGATTGTAGTTTCTCTCTCACTTCTTGCAAAAGAGAAAGAGAAGTGCTTGGTTTATCCTGGTACTCCATTTGACTATCCAAGTTATGTACTCTATCTCCGTCTGAGTCATTTCAGGTTAAATAATAATAAAATCAGTTGTCGTTAGGTCGTTGGGCAGATTGTATGCTAACGAATTTGTTCCTGAGGATGGTAACAAACCTTGCGATGATGTGGATATTGTTAATTTTGTTGCTAGGCTCGGAGCTCCATGGTAGTTAACACCGCTAGTTGCGGATGACATTGATGTCCCGTGGATAATAAAACCGGAATTGTAGTTAACTATATTCCAGGGGCCATCGGCGGATCCAAAGGTGGATGATGCAATATCGATTTTATCAACATTTTTTTCAAATCCTGCAAGATTTGCATTATACACCCCGTTCCAAACAACCGTCTCTGTACCGCCTGTAAACAAGCCTGAATAATCACCATTCGATGTTATGGTAATAGTGGAAGACGCCGATGGCTGGCCGCTGATGGCACCGTTTGATCTGCCGTCTGTTGTGGAGAGGTTACCTGCTGTGTCCTTGATGAACCCACTATAGACATCCAAAGTATCAGCGCCGTCGATTTGGCCGTAGCCGCTGGTTCCCTCAAGGGCAGTGCCCTTGGCGTTGGAAAGATTAACGGTCAAGGTGGAGTTGTTGGTCACCTTGGTCGAGGAGATATCCCCCCCGGAAAAGGTTACATCGGCTGTGGTGCCATTGTCGCCATTGATGTCCCAGTTGAATTTGCTCCAGTCAAGGCGGTCCTGCACATCGGTACTTGCATTTTCTGACCCTTCTAAAATGGTATTAAAGTTGGTCCCGGTAATAGTAATAGTATCGGTCCCGGCATTCCAAGTGGCACTGGTGATGGTGGTTGTGGGGGCGGTGGTGTCCAGGGTGTATGCCTGGGTTGCGGTTGAGCCATCATTACCGGCGGCATCGGTTACCTTAAAGGCTATAGAGCTGCTGCCGGAAAGGGTTGCGCCATCCCAGCTAATTGCCGTACCTGTAACCTTGGAGGTTACGTCAGTCCAGCTTGAACCGTTATCCACCGAGCCATAGAGAATCTCTGTACCTCCTAAGGTGGCACTTAAGGTACCGGTGATGGTTTGGCTTGCTGTGCTGGTTATAAAATCTGCGGCACTTACGCCGGTGTCGGCGCTGATATCGATTGAGCTGATGGTGGTTGTGGGGGCGGTGGTGTCCAGAGCGTAGGCCTGGGTTGTGGTTGTGCCGTCATTTCCGGCGGCATCTGTGACCTTAAAGGCAATAGAGTTGGTGCCGGAAAGGGTTGCGCCATTCCAGCTGATTGCGGTGCCAGTCACCTTGGAGGTCACATCCGTCCATGTAGAACCGTTATTCACCGAACCGTAGAGGATGTCACCAGCAGCCAAGGTGACGCTTAAAGTGGCGGTAATGGTTTGGCCAGCGGTTTTTGTTAAAAAGTCCGAGGCGCTGGTGCCGGTATCGGCGCTGATATCGATTGCGCTGATGGTGGTTGTTGGGGCGGTGGTGTCCAGGGTGTAGGACTGGGTTGCGGTTGCACCGTCATTACCGGCGGCATCTGTGACCTTAAAGGCAATAGAGCTGCTGCCAGAAATGTTTGCGCCATCCCAGCTAATTGTCGTACCTGTAACCTTGGAGGTTACGTCAGACCAGCTTGAACCGTTATCCACCGAGCCATAGAGAATCTCCGTGCCTCCTAAGGTGGCACTTAAGGTACCGGTGATGGTTTGGCCAGCGGTTTTTGTTAAAAAGTCTGCGGCGCTTACACCGGTGTCGGCGCTGATATCGATTGAGCTGATGGTGGTTGTGGGGGCAGTGGTGTCCTGGATGTATGCCTGGCTAGCGGTTGTGCCGTCATTACCGGCGGCATCTGTGACCTTAAAGGCAATGGAGCTGCTGCCAGAAATGGTTGCGCCATCCCAGCTAATTGCCGTACCTGTAACCTTGGAGGTTACGTCAGTCCAGCTTGAACCGTTATCCACCGAGCCATAGAGAATCTCCGTGCCTCCTAAGGTGGTACTTAAGGTACCGGTGATGGTTTGGCTTGCTGTGCTGGTTATAAAATCCGAGGCGCTTACGCCGGTATCGGCGCTGATATCGATTGCGCTGATGGTGGTTGTGGGGGCAGTTGTATCCAGTGTGTATGCCTGGTTTGCGGTTGTGCCGTCATTTCCGGCGGCATCTGTGACCTTAAAGGCAATGGAGCTGCTGCCAGAAAGGGTTGCGCCATCCCAGCTAATTGCCGTACCTGTAACCTTAGCGGTCACATCTGTCCAGCTTGAGCCGTTATCCACCGAGCCATAGAGAATCTCCGTGCCTCCTAATGTGGTACTTAAGGTACCGGTG
>PJEL010000435.1_pt1 | contig 48900 bp, 57 predicted proteins | sample 1853271 | NCBI WGS metagenome assembly PJEL01 (sample SAMN08108733, study PRJNA415343) | Invertebrate metagenome, whole genome shotgun sequencing project. | host: Globobulimina | place: Sweden: Gullmar Fjord | collected 2015-08
TTACGGGGATGCAAGGGTCTCCGGGAATGCAAGGGTCTCCGGGAATGCAGAGGTTTACGGGAATGCAAGGGTCTTCGGGGATGCAGAGGTTTACGGGAATGCAAGGGTCTCCGGGAATGCAAGGGTCTCCGGGGATGCAAGGGTCTCCGGGGATGCAGGGGTCTCCGGGGATGCAGAGGTTTACGGGGATGCAAGGGTCTTCGGGAATGCAGAGGTCTCCGGGAATGCAAGGGTCTCCGGGGATGCAGGGGTCTCCGGGGATGCAGAGGTTTACGGGGATGCAAGGGTCTCCGGGGATATATGGAAATTTTCACCTTTACAAATTCAAGGTACTTGTCATCATCTTACTACCTGTTCACACGAAAAACTTGCAATTGGTTGCGAAGTACATACTATTGAATGGTGGTTGGAAAATTATGAAAATACTGGTAAAAATAATAATTACACAGGCGAACAAATACAAGAGTATAAGTTGTTGATTGAAGTTGCTTCTAAGTGGCTACAATTTCAGAAAGATGCTGGAGCGTTAGGAAAAACAGAAAAGGAGAAAAGAAATGGCTGAACTAATATGCACATGTGGTAAAGCTTTGAAAAGCAAATCTGGCCTTACCAATCATCAAAAGAAATGTGAAATCTTTTTGGAAGGAGGAGAGGTCGAACCAACAAAGGATTCTGATCCTTCCGAGACTCCCAATACTTCCAAAGTTACTGTCGGTTCCGTCATCATCTTGAGTGGTGCTGTCTTTTGGCAAAGTGCTAGCTACGAATGGGAGACGGTTAACACACTGAACAATGAAGTGGTTGTCAGGGAACGTGAAGAACTCAACGGTGAGTTTAACCTGATTTGTCAAGCCGTTGGTGGTCAGGCTATATGGGCTGTCAATGAGAAGAAGGTGTTGTCCGGTGAGATGAAGCTCAAGCACCTGGTTCCAGAAGACGCACAACCGGAACTTGAGCCAAAGGTCGATAAGAACGTTATGCCGACAAATGGAAAAAAGGATATGGGTGATGCCTCCAAGGAAGTCCAAGTATATATCGATTCGGCTAGTAAATACGTTTCGGCAAGGGATAATAAGTTGGATGCCGAAAAGATTTTCAAGAAGACGAGTACAGAGCACAAGTCGATTATCGAAGGTTTTGTTACCAAGTTCGGTGTTGAGACCAAGCCGGATTTGGGTGATGCAAAACTTCAGGACCACGGTTTCATCGGCCACATGGTCAAAACTCCTGCTAAACCAGGTGTAAAGAGGGATGAAGACAAAATCGTCACTTGGCTGAAGAAGCACAAGCACAAAGAATGTGTAAAAGAGAGTTTGGATGTTGTCAAGTGGGATGCTCTTAAAGAAGCCGGCAAAGTTCCTGCTGAGTTTATTACTGAAGTGGAAGAACCAACTCCAGGTAAAGACAAATTCCAACTTCAGATCAAAGAAGACCCAGACGCTGAAAAATAAAAACCAGCTATGAACTTAATTTTATTAGAGGTTGAGAAGAAAGAACTTATAGAGAAGCGTAAAAAACGACTCTTTAAACAGTTTTATCTTCCTTTGTTTGCAATTTTCTACGTCATTTTATGCCTTATGATCGAGAACGTTTTCTAACGTACATCGTATTTTTCCTATATGAAATCGATTGTCTTAGTTGATGGAAACCCATTAATCTGGAGAGCTTTCTATGCCGTTGGACTCGAATACGACGGTGTTACCAAGGGGATAGTAAGCTCAATTTCCAAAATAATTGAACAGTTTAAATGCGGTTATGATAACGTTGACAGTAGCATACTTGTTTTCTGGGATAGTGGTAAGTCCAGGTGGCGGCGAAAAGTCTATCCAGATTATAAACTTCATAGAGAAGCCAAAAAAGAGAAAATTGACATCGAAGGGGTGTATAAACAAAGAGACGCAGCAAGAGCGTTTATTAAAAATATGGGGATTAGGCAGATATGGGTAAAAGGCGTGGAGGCCGATGACTTAATTGCTTGGTTTGCTACTTATTTTCAGGGATTTAATTTATACGACAAGATTGTTATATCAACCACGGACAAGGACATTTGGCAATTGATAAACGACAACACCAGTGTTTATGACCCAATCAATAAAGAAATTATTGATGAGATGGAGGTTAAACAAAGATTAGGCATAACACCTCTTCAAATTCCGGATTGGAAAGCTTTGGCTGGTGATGTCAGCGATAATATAAAAGGTGTAAACGGTATTGGAGACAAAACAGCAGTTGAGCTTATCAAGAGTTACGGTGGTGTTACTGGCATTTTGGACCCAACTAATCATGAAGCTATAGTGAAATACAAAAGGACAGCATCTATAATAGACCACATGGAACATATTGGTTTTGAATATGGTTTGACTAGACTTTCTGAATTTTCCGAAATGAAGTGGTATCTTAACGAGGATGAATCGAACGAATTAGTTTATAGTATGTTTAAGAAGGTTCAAAGAGACCGTCTTGGGGTTCAACTGATGAAGGAAAAGTTCCAAAGCGTATCCTCGGTCCAAGGGAGTGGTCTTTCCTTGCCTTCTGAGGTTTTAACGGGTATTAAGGCATTCGTTGGCAAGAAAGAGCAAGAAGAATACTCTTCTTTGGCTTCTCTGGACCAAGCTATCCTATACTGTACGAAGTGTAGTCTTAGAGAAGGTTGTGGGGATTATGGTCCGACTTTGGCCGAAGGTTTCAGTGACGTTGAAATTATGGTTATTGGTCGGAATCCAGGGGAAGATGAGTTAAAAGGTGGCCGGCCATTTATTGGCAAAGCTGGCAAACGACTTGACCAATTTTTATTAGAGGTGGGTCTCACTAGGCGAGAAATATGGGTAACGAATGTTTGTAAATGTTATTCTAAAAATAATAGACCTCTGACTCATGGAGAAGTTATGGCTTGTTCGGGTTATTTACAATCTGAAATAGATCTGATAAAACCTAAATTTATACTGGCTTTTGGAAATGAAGCAATGTCTTTGGTAACTCCATATGGAAGTGGGGTCACCAAGCATTGTGGAGAAATAATGGTTAGTCCAAATAGTCTGTTATTAGAGAAACAAATTATGGCGACTGTGGCTGTTTGTGTACATCCATCGTCGGCTTTACGTTCAGTTAAATACGAAACAGAAATGCAGTATGCAACCAAAACTGTAAAAGAATTTTTGGAGGGTAAGAGATGTTAGTAGGATTTGTTGGACATGCAGGTGCTGGTAAAACTTTTTCAGCTGATGTTATGGTGAGAAGGTATCATGAATTGAATGGTAAAGTACCACAACCTGGTTTCTGTGTGGTGAAAAGTTTTTCTGAACCGATAAAACAGATCACTCTTATGTTACATCCGGGGTGGGATGAAAGGCATACTAGAGGTGAACTTAAGGAAGTAGTAGACGAAAAGTACAATATTTCACCCAGAAAAGTGCAGCAGATTATTGGTTTTGAATTGAGGCAGATAAGACCGTCTATTTGGCCCGACGTGTTGTTTGAATCTTTACTTTTTGCTTATCGGTTAGAAAACAACTTCGTAGCAATTGATGATGTTAGAACGAAAAGTGATTTTGATGCTATTAAGTCTCGCGGGGGGATAATAATAGGACTGAAAGCTGGTAACAACTCAAGAGCTATTGGTGATGAAGATGCCGAACATCCGGTAGAATCTGAGATAGATGAATTAATAAGACATTCTGATGTTTCGCTAACAAATGATTATGGTGGAAGACATGCATTAGCATGCGAAGAACTTACAGATAGGTTGCACAAGAACGGAGGTTTATGATGAATTTTGAAGAAACATTTAGTTCTATTGAAAAGATATTTACGTCTGATAAACTAGTAAGAAAAGGGCGTAAGTTGATTTATATAGCTCATCCTATGTTTGGCAATGACAAAGGAAATTCTTGGGATGAAAATATCCAAACAATTAGAAAGATCTGTGACCATCTAACTTTTAAAATTATGGAAGAAAATGCTAATACACTAGCGATTGACAAAACTCCTTATTTTTTCGCTGTTCAATTGTTTTTGCCTCAATTTATTAACGAGAAAAAGACTCCACGTGGTAAATTCAAACAAGTGAGAGAAACTGCAATAGACTTTTGTATGAGTTTTGTGGAGCGTCTTGATGAAATATGGGTTTACACTCCCGGAGGAATTATAAGTGATGGAGTGAAGGCCGATATAGAGAGAGCTTCAAAGTGTGGAACAACAATTTTATTTAAGGAATACCCATGGGAAGAAGAGAAGAAATAATAGAAAATCCCGAATTGAAAAACACAAGGCTCTTAGGCAAGAAAGATTGGACTAAAGAGGAACTTCGTTGTCCGTGTGACACATGGGATATTTACGAATGTAAGTGTAAAGGGATGTGTGGCTGTCATTGGTCACATGAGGATGTACTAGATAGAAGGTCAATTTCTCCGGCTGGAATGCCACATCCTACTAGATACCATCTTCCAGACGAGAGGAAGAGTGTTACTGTACATTTTAAGGTACATACGCAACTTGAAGAAAAAGATGAAAACGGATTTAATAAAATCAAAGTAATAAAAGGATATTTTGTTGTTGGTCTTTATAATGATGGTTATCCGGGTGAGCTATTCGTTTATTTGGATAAAATGGGGACTGAACCACATGGTTGGGCAAATGCTTGGTCCACATCTGTGTCAATGTTGCTCCAGTTTGGCATTAGTCCTCATAAAGTTTATGATAAGTTTAAATACCGAGATTTTCAGCCAAAGGGCATTACCAATTTGAAAACGTCTCCAATATGTAAGTCAATTGTAGACTTAATAATGAAGTATATGGAGCAGAATTTTCCACCTACGGCATCTGATAGTAAGAAAGATAGTTACGAAACTGCAATAGAATCTGTCATTAGTCTCAAGTAACTTCTTTTCATGAGAGTTGTGATTCAAATTGGTTATATAAAATCGCTCGGAAGAAGACGTATTGGTCAATCTGTTAGAGCTTTTATAAACGATGCTGAGTGTTCTTGGAGAGACGAATGTGGTCAGTGGATTACCACACGGGTTGATGGGCAAAAGGGAATTTCTTGGTATCTATGGTCCAGTGAAGATGTTATGCCTCAAGATGTTATTAAATTGGAAGTTAAGACATTTGTTATAGGAGCTGGTCCTGATGAAGATAAAACTTTTGAATCTTTATACTATGTTGATGAAAATGTTCCAGTAAAAGAAATAACTGTTCATGGTGTTGGTAAGAACGGGTATCCGCTTATTAAAGGTAGAGTAGTACAGATGGGTTCTGTTTCTGAAGCTGATAAACGCGATAATAAAATACAAAATTTTCTAGACGACGAGAGTTTCTGAAACAATCATGATAGACATTTTCGTTAAAAAGAAAAAGTTTTATGCTCGTCTTGACCCGTATCACAAGTATTACGATAGAGTTTATATAATAACCAAATCATTGTTAACGTCTAGAGAACAGAAGGAAGCAAATCTTTTTTCTGTTGGTTATGACGATGTAAATTTTCTTCAGAAGAGACTTGATTCGTTTGGCTTGGTGGAAGACCGTACAATAGCTGAAGATGCTTATCAGTTTTGGCAGTGGATTCAATCAATTCATAATAAAAATGAACGAATAAAAAATGGTGATAGCAATACTGCAGTTATGAACATGTTGGAAGGAAAACTCAAGCATAAACCATTCAGTGATCAATACACAGCAATTTCATATTTATTGAATAATAAAAGAGCCGGGTTGTTTGATGAGATGGGTTCTGGTAAAACTTTAATTAGTTTGGCCACGGTTGTTGCATTAGCTGAACAAGTAAACAAAACATTAGTAGTTTGTCCAAGTGATGTAATAATCGATTTTCGCAGGGAAGTTAAGAAGCATACTTATTTAAAAAGTATAGCAATACCATCTGGCAGAGATAGAGCACCTAGATTTCTTAAAATGAATAAACACGGTGATTGGGATATAATGTTCGTACACCCCGAGAATCTTATAGTTCCAAAACAACATGATAGAGATAAAAGAATATATAGTGAAATTACTGGTATCTTGTTAACCATGCCATGGGATATGGTGATTGTTGATGAATACCATATGTATAAAAACTGGGAGGCCAAAAGAACACAATGTGTGCTGAAGTTATTATATGAAGCTAAAAATAGTGAAAATGGCATGCCTAGAGCAATACCAATGACTGGTACCCCAATTTCAGAAACACCATTAAACGCTTATTCTGTTCTCAAGGTTTTGAGTTTTGATTCGATTCCTCATATGTCAGTATTTCAAAATCATCATTGTATAAAAACCAAAACTCGATTTGGCAAAAAAGTAACTGGATACAAAAATCTAGATGAACTGAAAGCAAGAGTTGAAAACGTTTCCATCCGTAGAACCAAAGATGAAATGGAAGGATTTCCGGATAAGCTTGTTAGTATACGGGATGTTGTTCTTACTGGTAAGCAGTTATCTCTTTACAAAATGATAGCTGGAGAGGTTATAAAAAGTCTTCCGTTTTCTGAATTTGTTGATTTAAGCAACTTGCTTGAACAAAATAATTCTATGCTGAAGCTTAGAAAGCTTTTAAATTCTCCAGAGTTACTTGACCAGAAAGGTAGTTCAACCAAATATGATCGAATAGACCTTATACTAGAAGAACTTCTTGAAAATCCAGAAAATAAAGTCGTAATATGGACAGCTTTTAGGCGTTCGGTTGAGCTTTTGTATGAGAGGTATTCCAAGTATGGAGCTGTTAAAATTTATGGAAAAATCGGTAGTCTTGACCAGATTTCACATGATTTTCAGCACAAAAATATACCACGAGTAGCAGTATGTACTGCTGAGAAAGCTGGAACAGGACTTGATTGGTTGGCTAGAGCTAGAACGTCTATTTATATAGATCGACCTTATTCTTTGACTTTGTTTAAACAGTCGATGGATCGTATTCATAGACGAGTTGGGACATCTGGTAACTTAACGGAGTTGGACAGAATTCGTTCACAACCGGCTAATCTAATTTTTCTAGATGCTGTTGGAACGATAGATGAATTGATTAGAAATAAGTTATATGAAAAAGTTGATTTATCAGATGCTATGACTACGTCTAATAAAAAGCTCATCAAGATAGGCAGGGAAGACCTAATACGGTATTTGAAAGCGACATGATATGAATATGGCAGGACTAAATCGAATGTTGAGAGCCGAAAAAGGCTCTAAAAATATGATACATCCAAAGGGTTTTAAGCCCATTTATTACTATAACCTTAGTAATAAGGCCATGCACAGTTATTATTTAACAATGAATGAAGTCTCTTTGATGATGTGGACTTACTTTGGGTATACTGGTTTGATAACTCCGTGGCATGATGACTTGGACAGTGAAAAGATTTTCAATTTTCAGCAGCGTTCTATTATTCAGTTAATCAAGGTGCTCAAAGACAACGATATAAGTTTAGAAACATACTGCATACTGGTTTGTATAATATCAAGTTATGATTTTTACGAAAGGCCAGCACTACTATTTGGACAACGCCATCATTGGTCGTGGATAAAGAAACTCAGAAAATATGCTGGCAGTAGCGAGTTAGTTGATATTGTTGCAAAGTTTGTAAAGAGGTTTATCGAACTTCAAGTTGAGCACAAAGGTAAAGCTTTTGTAAAGGCCGGCAGTATAGTAGACATGGACACTGATGGGAAGAGGAAAGCCTTCGTTACTTATAATAAAATAGTCGACAGAATTAGACAACTAGCAGCAGTTGGTGTTGACAACATTGATTGGTTGGAATCAAAATTTGAGAAATGTGTTGATTTTAAACCGGATCAGGATGTTTATATAAAAACCATAGTTAATCACAATGGTTTGGACCCGGATGTGCAATCAGTAAAAGCCAAGGTTAACGACCCATGGAGAGAAATTAGAAAGTTCTTTGGTTTGTCGAACAGCTGTGAATTTCCTGATGGGTGTATTCCGAAAGGGTGGGTTCCGTCACGTGATGATTTCGAGGACATTCAGAAGATAGTAAGGATTAAGGGTGATGGGTTCTACTACTATGCGGACGGGACACAAAGGAGAGGCAAGAGACACTATGCTCAAAACACTTACTTAGGTATACAGTGTAATCCCAATAATTTCAAAGATTATAAGGACGACTGGTACAAAAGAACGATGCTTACAACAAAGCCAACTTGGGAAGAATACCGTGATTTTGCCATACATCCTGGTATGTGGGACGAAAACGGCGATAGTACAAATGGAAAAATAAAATCGGTCAAATGGAGAAAAGGTAAGTGACTCTGAAGGAGAAAATCCTATCTGAGTGCAAACTTTGTGACCACAGCGGAATTCGTGATGGAAACGTTTGTTCTTGCATGCTTAAGTTTAGGGCTACTAATCGAATGGTGGACACCGGTTTTGACCTAAATACGCTAGAAAATGTTTCTGATTTTGAGGCTTACAAGTGGCCGGTTATAGAGAGTGGTGAAGAGTATTTAAATCATTTTTATTCTAGTCCTAACGAAGTGGCCAGTTCCGGTTTAAGTCTTTTTATTTTTTCCAAAGAGAAAGGATGGGGCAAAACCACACTTGCCCACCACCTTGTCTATAATACAGCTCGTTATTGGTCTGAGACATCCAGATACGATAGACAACGTACTTACAGATTTGAAAGGTCTGATGTTTTTCTTAAGAATGCTAAGAAAGATATAACTAACTGGAATGCTTCTTTTTATATTCTTGATGACCTTGGCTGTGAGGACCGTTCGTCTGATTGGGTTCGTGAAAAGTTTTTCTCTACTCTTCAAGAAGCACTTCATTATAGAAGAGATAGAAAGTTATCTACAATAATAACGTCTAACTACAATCCGTCTGATTTATCCAACTTATACGATGGTGTGGTAGACTCTTTGTTGGAAATACGACCTGATGGTATTATTAGAGGAAACCTGTTTAGACAAGTGGAAGTTGGTGGAGGAGAAGACCTTCGACTAACTGATCCTAACAGCAATTGGCCAATATGACACAACAACTAGACATAGAAGTCGAATCTGAATTTCTGGCTTGCATTTTACAACAGTCTGTATTAATAGACCGTGGTATCTTAGACCGGTTGGAACCTACTTATTTTTCAGTTGAATCATATCAATGGATGACAGAACTGCTTAAACAAAGAGACTGGGAACCGATTGCTCTTGGTCTACTCGATCAAGAGCTTATTTCAGTTGCTGATGATGAAAAGAGACTTAAGTTTAGTCAACAGTTAACACTGTTGTACGATAAACCATTGACTTTCGAGAAAGATGCTAACGACGTATTTAGAGCTTATGTTGCTTATTGCAAGGTGAATTCATCGATAACTGAATCTTTTCATGGATTTGGTAGGTCTAATAGAGTTGATCTCTTAATAAACGAGATTAATGATGGACTTCGAGATGCACAAAACACAATAGAAGGTGACCGACTCGAGGTTCACGATTTTGCCGCTGACTATCATAATAGACAACAAAAGAGGAGGTTTAGACGTGATAATCCTGGTTTGAATCCCAGGTTATTAACCGGAATATCCGGGCTGGATGAACAACTTGTTATCAGAGCGCCAATGCTGATTGACTTTATGGCTCCGTTTAAAAGATATAAGTCAATTTTTCTAAATGCTATAGGTTATTCTGGTGTTTTGCAGGGATTTAATATGGTTCATTGCACTTTTGAGAATTCATATGAAATGACTGCTGATAGATATGACACAATGTTTTCTGGAATTAATTATGACCGAATATCTAATATGTTAATTGTTCAAGAAGAATTAGATATGTTAAATAGGATGATGGAATGGGTCAATTCTTGGAATAGTCGATTAAAAATTATTAAGTGTACATCTAATAAAACTAAAGTGGAAGATGTACAAGAACAACTCAAAATTCTTAAAGACAAAGAAGGTTTTGTACCTGATGGTTGTATCTGGGATTATATTAATTTAATAGCTCCTTCAAAGTCGTATAAAGAAGAGAGATTAGAACAAAAGCAAGCCACATGGGATCTAAAAGTACATGCTGAAGAAGATAATGTTGCAGTGTTTACTGCAAGTCAGGCGACTATGGAGGGTGTTGATTCGGAGAGACTCAAAAGGAGTCATCGAGCGAAGAGTATTGATATATCCCAAGCACTAGATGCTTCAATAGCTATCGACCAAACTGAGAAAGAAAAAGAAGAAGGTATTATTATTTTGTCTCCTATGTTTTTTAGAGCTTCTGACATTACGATTCCTCACATAGTTCTCGATTCTGATATTGCCAGGATGCAGATAGACCCATGTATGTATCAACTATGGGACCACGCCAAACGTTTGAATCCTTACGTGAAAAACCAGTAAAAAGAATACTTGACAGCCGGCAACGAATTGTGTTATTGTTTTGGTATATGCTGAGATGATGGATTGTTAGGTATATAGTTAGCAGGATTACTGAGCACGGGTTCGAATGATGGCGCAGGGTTGGTCATAACGCAGTTTTTATGTCTTTGATGGGTTAAAAATGGACGTACAATCATACATTCTTTCCAAGTTTCCAGAGGCTCAGTTCAACAATACTGGTAGAATGCATACTACCTGTCCCTTCCACGACGATGCAACACGGAGTTTTAGTTTAAACACAGAAGGTCTTTTTATTTGTGGTTCTACGCGGTGTGGTGTCCGGGGCAACTTCTTTCTTCTGTACAAGATGCTGGAAGGGATTAAGCATTGGCGAGATGTTTATGAACAACTAAAAACTAACAAGCCCAAAATATCCACTACTTTAGAGGAGATGCTTGGCGTCAAGGAAAATAAAAAGAAACAACTTGTTATTAACGATTTCCCTATAGAACCATTTGTTGAGTCGATTCATTTTGTACCATATCTTAATGACAGGGGGATTTCTAACGATGTTATAGAAATATTTGGAGTGTCTTATGGCGTTGGTGGTAAATTTTCAGGGGTTGACGTAAGAAACAGTTTGGTTGCTCCGGTATATGACATAGACGGAACGTATATGACATTTCAAGTGAGACGTTTAGGTGAAGGTGACTCCAAGAGATGGTATAATCCGCCTGGTAGTTGTAGTCAGTATTTATTATACGGTGGTTGGTTAATAAACGGAGACCATAAACATCTTTGGATTGTCGAAGGAGCTTCGGACGTATGGAAGCTTAGAACATATGGAATCCAATCGGTAGGTTTATTCACAAAAGAAGCATCAGTTCGCCAAACTAACACAATAACTAAACTTTGTAAAACATGTAAACTAAAACCGGTAGTTTGTCTCGATGGTGATGCACACGGCCGTGGAACTGATTATAATAAAAGAATAGCTCATGAGCTATACGCTTATGGACTGCAAGCAAAAATTATTTATCTTAGAGAGAAAGAGGACCCAGGAAGTTTGACAATCGAAAGAATCAATGAAATTCAGCAGGAATTAGGTGGGAACAATGGACATCAATTCAGTGGAATGTATGGTGGACTCCATACTTAAAGGAATCAGTTACAATGACCAAAGATTTTATACTTGTCTAGATAAGTGGAAACCACTGCTAATTTCCACTGTTAACAAAATATGTGGCGTAACTGGTGGTAATCCAGAGGACATTCTTCAAGAAATATTAGTAGGAATGGTCAAAGTAAATGGTATTTATAACGTTCCTTTATATAGATACAAAAAGAGACTTTGGGAAAAGAAGAGATTGAGAAAAGGTCGTCTTTTGTTAGTTACTCCAAGATACAATCGAGAAAAACCTAGACAGGTGTGGGCTCCTCAACATGAAGTTGTTCCTGTCAAGAAGGGGAAACTGCAGTCATCTTTATATCGAGAACTTAATCAGTGTTGTTATGATATGATTAGTTCGTTTTTCACTCAGAAAAATGGGTATAAGAAGCAGCAGGATGGTAAAAGATTAGTTAAAGTGGGTTCTGGTAAGGACAGAATGAAGCTTGTAACTAAATCGGTTTCGAAGGTTACCAAGATTATAGAAACAGTTGATGTTAATGACGAAGTGATATCCAATTCTATTGGTATTGATGATAACGCCGAAAGCAATATGATTTACGCACAGTATATGAACAATCTTCTTGATAGTATTTCGGTAGAAGCGACTATGGTATTATCTTTTATGATGGATAATTCAAGTGTAAGGCCGCATAAAGTGTCTAATGGGTTGGGAATGTCATTAAAACAAGTCAAGTTTTCTATGTGTGAAATAGAGAGAAGTATTCCTTTCATGAAAAATCAAGAGGACGAGTGTATTCCATACGTTACGCCTATTTATGTCAGGGCTGATCAAGTATGAATGCTGCTGTCTATTGCAACGTTGATTACACACCGTTAGCAGATTTTTGTCGTTGTGTGGAAAAAGTAGTAGACAAGAGTGGTTGGGTATACATTAGACTAATCGATAAAAAAGTTAGATTTCATTTTTATAATAGCACGTCATTTGTAGAACATCAGCAAGACGTTGATGCTAATGGCTCTATGATGGTGGGTGTTGATGCTGTCAAGTTTGTTTCAGTGTTCAAAAATCTCTATGATGAAAAAATAAAGTTTCATTTGGATGGTAAAAAACTGAAGATTAATCAGCACAATATTAAAGTAAAATTGGCAATTTTTGACTATCACGATTTCGATTCACCTGATCCTGGATTGGTCATTAACGACCATATTAAAGATTGGATTGTTGATAGTGTGTGTAAATGTTATTTTTCATCGTCTTTGAGCACAATTGCAGATGGAATACTAATTGATTTCGGTGAATATCTGCGAGTATGCAAAATGTCTCATAGCCTTATTAGAATTCTGACTTATGATAAGCCATTTCAAGGAAATAATAGTAGGTTTGTGATTTCTATGGATATGATGAGACTGATGAACCAGTTTAAGACGTCTGTTAGTTCTGTTTCTATTAGTAATAACAAGTTTGGAATTGTGCTTAACAACAATGTTAACGTGTCTATGCCTTTAATGGCAGACACTTATCCTCAAAATTATATTTCGTCGTTAAAGCTCAAGGACGACTTTTATATAATGAACAAACAGGAATACGACAAGTATGAATTTGACAAAGAAGCAATAACCAATGCTATTAACATGGTTTCTTCGGTCATGAGTGATGACAACGTATTTGTTAATTTTGCCTGTGTTGGCCATTCAGAAGAAAATAATCTTCCAGTTTGGAAAATTTACGGTGGTTCGGCCGGTTGTGAGGCAGAAGAGTCTGTTTTATGTACAGAACCTGGTGTCGTAAAATCAGTTTCTTTTGGAATAAATAAGAAAGACTCATATAATATTATGAAGAAGTGTCAAAATAATGTGGTAATTTATAATAACGGAAATGAGCCTCTGGTAATTTCTGATTTGGACGGTTTGGATATAACATTGCTTTTGAAAATAATGGTCTAACATCTAACTGAAAAAAGGAATTTGGAGAACAAATGAACAAGTTAAAGCCGAAGGTGTCGTTAGATAATACCATGCTCAAAATGATTAATGATTTTTATTCATTTGAAATTGAAAAGAGTGCTCTATACAACGAGTGTTTTTCGCATCCAAGTCTTGACTTTCACACTTGCAATCCGCTAGCAATGGTGGATGGTGGACAGAAATGTAGTTTTTGCAATCATGCTCCAGGTGGTGTATGTAAAATTACATGTCATATTAGTTATTTTTGCCTTGCAGTTTTTGGCTATAGGCTAGGACTGGGAGGAGAAGATGTTAAGGAGGCAATAAAAAATAATCTCAAAACTGCATATAAAGAGCTAGCTGAAACTATAAAAGGAAAGCTAGGAGATGCACAAAGTGTAGATGGTGAAGCCCAAGACCTGTCGAAAGTCGACAGAAAAACAGGAGAAGGTAAAATGACCAAAACTAAAAAAGAAGATTCCAAAAAAACCAAAGAAACTGCAAAAAAGACCAGAGCGAATGGAAAAGTTAAGGCAGATGCCAAGCCCAAAGCTAAGGCAGAAGCAAAACCCAAAGAAGCACCGGCACCAATTGTTGACGAGAATGGCAAAGAATTGATTACAATCAGACAAGCTGCCACTTTGTATGAGTGTTCTTATCACAACATGTATGTGCATGTCGCGAAAAAGAAGAACTTGGAAAAAGTCGTTGTGGGCGAAAATAGTTATGTCAGAAAAGACGATGTTCTTGCTATGAAGGCCAAGAATAAAAAGTAGTCGTTTATAGAACCCAAACACTTATCGGTTAGAATAACTGAACTGGAGGTTGAAGCATGAAGTCAGCGAATTTGGAACGTGGGAAATTCAATGTTATTATTGGTGGTCAAGCTGGGTCTGAGGGAAAAGGCAAAGTAGCGTGCAGTATCATCCATGACTATTTGGGTACATACGGACCAAAAGATCTTGTATTGGCTTGTAACCATATGCCAAATGCTGGCCATACTTTTCGGGATGTAGTTGAACACGGAGATCTAAAATATGTTGCCCGACAATTTCCTACTCCAGCGGTTTTTAACAAACCTGAGTATGAATCGCGTTTTGGAAAATGCGAAATACCTGTGATTTTGGGTCCTGGTTCGACTATTAACATTGACGCTTTGGAAGAGGAGAGGGAATTTTGTGGGTTGGAACCGGGCAAAACACTCTTTATTCACCCAAATGCTGGTGTAGTCACTGATGAACACCTCGAAGCTGAAGGCAAGGTGCTTGACAATATCTCCTCCACCAAGAAAGGCGGAGGTGCATGTATTGCTGCCAAGACTATGAGGCAACTGTCATCCAAAAGTGGTAAATTTCCGATTGCGAGAGACCTTCTTTCGAGTTTTTACAAGGATGCTCTTATAGATACGGCCGAATACCTAAACCTTGCTATGATGAATGGGAAGGTTGTGTTTTATGAAGGTGCTCAGGGTTTCGACCTCGACATCAATCATGGATTGGATTATCCGTTTGTTACGTCTCGTATGAGTAACGTATCACAAGCGCTTGCCGATTCGGGTGTTCCACCGAGTAGAGTTGGTTCGTGTTTCATGGTAATAAGACCATATCCAATCAGAGTCGGTAATGTGAAGGACAAAGAAGGAAACACGATTGGTTATTCTGGTGACTATGCTAACGACAATACAGAGTTGGACTGGAGTAAAATTGCTAAGTTGAGCGGGTCTCCGGACGACCTTGATTTGACAGAGCTAACGACTGTGACAGGCAAGGTTCGCAGGGTGTTTACTTTTTCGCAAGAGAGATTTACCAAGGCTGTAATAGTTAATGATCCAACTCATCTGATTATTTCGTTTGCGGATTATATAGACCACAGTTTATACGGTGAAAGTGGTAAGTTTAGTAGTCTGGGTACAAATGTTCAAAACAAAGTTACTAAATTTATAACAAAATTGCTTGGGTATCAAAATAACACGTGTATGCTTTCTACTGGCCCACTGAACGATCATGTTATTACCTTTGATAACTAATGTTTTTCTCCAATCGAGAGATTCCTCCTGGTTATCATTTAATTGATAATCCCAAAAAGCTTTCTTGGTTAGCTAACGAACTTTCCGATGTTGAGGAGATGGGTTTTGATATAGAAACCAATCATCCCACAATAAAAAGTAAAGCCAAACCAGAAGGATTTAAGGAAGCTCTTACTGGTATTTCTTTTTCATGGAATTACAAACCACAAAAAGTATGGACACCAGGAACGGCTGCTTACGTTCCAATACGTAAAGCTGATGATGCTCCGTTTTGGGGTTCTAGACAAGACGTTGCGCTTAAAATAATCAGTGAAATACTGGACTCCGATATTGATAAAACAGCGCAGAATGGTAAATTTGATGTTTATAAACTTTGTGTGTTGGAAGATATAAGAGTTAAAAAGTTTACGTTTGATATCATGTTGGCTCATGATTTGATAGACGAAGCTAGACTAGTAAGTTCTCATGCATTGAAATCCGATTTTAATAAAGATGGGAAAATTGTTAAACTAGGAACATCTGATGCTTATCTAGATACTTCTGCTTCACAGTATAAAGATGATATGGCTTCCGAGTTGAAGTTTTATGATGATAAATACAAGAGGTATTCTAAAGTTCCTTTAAAAACGTTATACCCATATGGTTGTGGTGATTCTGACTATTTGTTGCCTCTCAAGTATATATTCAAACAAAAATTAATAGACGAAGGAATGCTGTGGATTTTTGACAATTTGATTATGCCACTACAACATGAACTTACTATGGCTGAACTTCATGGAGTTCCACTAGATATTAAGATGGCGGAATGCATACAAATGGATCAAGAAAGGATTATGTATGATTTAAACTCTATTGTTCATAAAGCTTGTGGTGTGGAATTTAATATCGGTTCTGAAAAACAACTTGGGACGGTGTTATTTGAGACGCTCGGGTTGAAAGGTCAAAGGAATGAACATGGAGCATGGAAAGTTGACGGTGATTCATTAAAAAGACTTGATCACCCAGCAATAGAACCAATATCAAAATGGAAGAGAGCACAGAAGATTCGAGGTAGTTTTGCTGTTCCAGCGCTCAGAGAAGTAGAAGAAATAACCAATGACGGCCGTATTGGATGGGTTCATCCAAGTTATTTTATTCCTACGTTGACTGGAAGATTAACAATGGGTGATCCGGTATTAAACGCATTACCTAGACCGGAAAATGGAGGAGATATTGTTAAATCAATGTGGTGTGCTGCTTCTGACTACCGGTTTATATTTAAAGATTTCTCGCAAATAGAATTGAGAGAGATAGCTCACTTTTCACAAGAACCTTTGTGGGTGGATGGTTTTAGAGCTGGTCATGATATGCATTCGGCTATGGCTCAAAAAATATGGCATCCAGATTGTGAGGTTAGTGATATTAAAAAGCTTCATGGAGCCTCGAGGAGCAAGGCCAAAGGTGTCAATTTCGGAATAGCCTTTGGAAAGACGATTTGGTCGTTGGCTAGGGACCTAGGAATTACAACGGATGAAGCCGACATACTAATTAATCGAGACTACTACGGTGCGGCTCCTGTTCTTAAAACATGGATAGACGACATGCATCAACACGCCGTAGATTATGGCTACGTGTATAATATATTTGGTCGTATGCGTCACCTACCTGATGCCCAGTTAGAAGTTCCAGAAGGTGTTTATTGGCCAAAGAAGAATATTAGACCTAAATGTTACAGAAATGGTCCTCGATTGACAGACGTGGAACTTGAATACGACGACATGTTTAGGGTGTATGACGATGATTTAAAACTTAGAGTCAGGCAGACCGGCAAAGAAATATTAATGAAATGCGTTGAATGCTTGTGCTTAAAATCGTGTATAGTCAACGGTTATGTCAAGTATATAAGTGGTCGCTTTCAAAAGGCTATGCGGCAGGCTGTTAATGCTCCGATTCAAGGTTCTGCTGTGGATATGGCATCAATTTGTATGGTATGGATTGGCCAAGAGTTGAGGAATCAAGGACTAGACGCGTCTGTAATTTTACACCTACACGATGAACTTGGCATATATTGTCATCATTCTTGTGTTGAGCAGGTCTGTAAAATTATGGACTACTTTATGACTGACTATCTTGTGAAGTTTACGAATTTCAGTGTCCCGATTCCGGTAGATACTGCAATATGTCAACGTTGGTCGGATAAACATGACCAGGAATGATACGGTAAATTTTAATGGGAACGACAAAATAAAAGGAGGTCAAGTTATGATATGTTTTTATCACTCAGCTGATTTGGATGGTCATTGTTCAGGTGCTATCGTAAAAAAGGCTTATCCTGATTGTGAACTAATTGGTATCAACTATGGAGATGAATTTCCATGGGATAAAGCAAAAAATGAAAATGTTATAATGGTGGACTTCTCGCTTCAACCTTTTGAAGACATGATTCGTTTGAATCAAGAAGCAGCAAGTTTTATTTGGTTGGACCACCATATTTCAGCGATAAAAGAAGCGAAAGAACACTCTTTTGAATGTATGGGTATACTTGATACCAAACGTGCAGGTTGTGAATTGACATGGAATTTCTATTTTTCTACGCACACGTGGCCAGACACAGTTAGACTGTTAGGACGCTATGATGTTTGGGACCATAGTGATGAAAGGACGTTACCATTTCAACATGGTATGAAATCACGTTCTACAAGACCTGAAGAAAATATGGATTTGTGGGAAGAATGGTTTAAATCTTTTCCCACAGAAATACTTGAAGAAGGTGAAGTAATTCATAACTATGTTAACCAAGACAACGAAAAATACGCCAGTTTATTTGCTTTCGAAACGGAATTGGATGGTCTCAAGTGTATTGCTATTAATCGTATGATGACTAATTCCCAAATGTTTGATTCTGTTTGGGATGAAGAAAAATATGACGCGATGATGACGTTTGGTTTTAAGAAGAATTGTTGGACTGTGTCGTTATACTCGACAAAAGAAGATATCGACGTGTCCGAAATTGCAAAGGCCAGAGATGGTGGTGGTCATAAAGGTGCAGCTGGTTTTCAGTGTGAAGAGTTGCCTTTTGACCTTAAATAAAATGGAGGTAAAATTATGTCAAATATAAAAGTTCAATGGGTTAAATACAAAAGTCATGAAGGGTGTCGACACATGGGAAACCATAAATTTAATCCACTAGAGCCATGGGGTCCGTGGACTAAAATTATGGGAGTGGTTGCCAGGTGCGAGGGCAATCACGATACAGTTGTGTCGTACGATAGGACTGGTGTTACTTGGGGATTTCTTCAATGGACGTTTACGGCTGGCAGACTTCAAAAGCTTTTAGAATCATTTAAGTCGATTTCACATTATGATTTTACCATAGAGGATAATCCATATGACACATTGTTTGACGATTTGTGTTGTCATAAGAATGGATATCAACTTTTTGAATCATATGGGTTTAAGATTAGAGGTGGGAAATTTGTTGAGTTGGATACTGGCAATGGTGAAAGAATTTTGAATCCAGCCAACCAGAAAAAACGAATAGATGATATCTGTATGGGTAGAGAATCGTCTCCAAAGCTCAAAGACCAAAAGAGACATGCAATGGATCTTGCAAGGCTTTTTATTAAGATGGGTAAAGACCCAGCTGCGGCTGTGGCTCAAATCGAATTTGGGAAACAAGAATTTAAGCGGTCTCTTGATATTAAACGTGGACCGTTGGGTGAATTCAAGACAATCAGAAATTTAATATCTACTTCGGATAGGGCTTTCACTTTGCCGATTGCCGCTATTTTCTTTAATTTGTGGCAGAATCTTCCAGGTGGTGCTTATACTTTGTTTAAAAATGTATGGAAGAAGGCAATAAAACAAGGTGTGGCTATAGAACCAGGCAACATCTATTTGGGAAGAGAAGAAGACTTTCTTGACATACTATGGCGTCAAGTCAATCAAACAGGTAAGGCCAATTGGGGTTGGAAGTCAAAGCGATATCTTGCTAACAAAAGAGGACTGAAACCACGGGTTTATAGACTTCAAAAAGGAATCAAGGAATTTTACGATCTTGACTTACCTTTTTATAAGTGAGGATATTATGAGAGTCGAAACATTTTCATTTGACGCACACTTAGGCGATTTGAAAGGTAATATTAATGAATGGCTGTCTGAAATAGGAGACATCCATATTTCTCATTGTGTTGAAGTCAAAGATGGGCTGTTAGTGTTTTATTCTAAAAATCTGGACCCTCAAACAACGAAGTCTAAGCCACAAGATTCGTTTCCTCGCGTTAAGGATGAAGACGCTCCTAAATGCCCTAAATGTGGCGGCGGTATGAAGATAGCAAGCAACCCAAATAATGGAGACATATTTTGGGGTTGTCAAAAGTATCCAGATTGTCGAGGTAGTCGTGTGTTCGAGAATAAAGACTGGCAAAAACACTATGGAGTTGATGGTCCTGGTGCTAAAGATAATGGACCAATTGACGACAGCGACATCCCCTTTTAGGAGTAGTTAAAAATGTTATGGAAAGAAGCAATAAAAGCTATGGATAGGGCTCAATCTGAGTACAGACGAAAAAGTTTGCCTATGCCAATGCAACTGCAAAAAACTAGAGAATATATGGATCGGGTTGTTGGTAAAAGGAAAGAGTCAGATGTTGATGTTGATGACCTTTCTCAAATTTTTCTTCATATGGTAGGTTTTGATAGGTGAACTATCACGCCAAATATCGACCTAATAAGTTTTCAGAAGTCATAGGTCAACCCGTATCTGTTCGGATAATGACAAATTCTATACTGATGGACAGAGTTCAGTCTATGTTGTTATCTGGTATTCGAGGGGTTGGTAAAACCACTTTGGCTAGACTATATGGAAAAGCTTTGAATTGTGAACAGTTTCTTCAACTTGGAGATGTATGTGATCAATGTGATTCGTGTGTAGATGCAAAAAGAGGAACTAACAGGTCGATAATAGAACAGGACGCAGCATCTCATAGTGGGGTAGATGATGTTAGGGAATTGGAAAAGATAGTCAAGCAAGTACCACTTTACCAATATACAGTAGTTATTTTAGATGAGTGTCATATGCTTTCCATTTCTGCTCAAAATGCCCTTTTGAAGACTTTGGAAGAACCTCCAAAGCATGTTGTATTTCTCTTGGTAACTACCAACCCGGATAAACTTCTTCCTACCATACGTTCCCGGTGTCTTTCGATGCCTCTCCGTTCCTTGTCGATAGGGGATACTGCCCAAGGCATTCGTAGAGTGCTTGAAGCAGAAGGGAAGCCAACGGAGACGTCTTTCGTGGATTCTTTGGCCTTCCATTGTGGTGGGTCTATGCGTGACGTATATCAGATACTTGAACAAGCGGTCATTGCAGCAGGAACAGGATCACTAGATACGTCGTTAATCGAAGAATTAGTAGGAATAGTTTCGCTTGACCAGTATAAAGATCTTGCGGCCGTACTAAGCGCTAGAAGTTGGGGATTTGAACAAGGTTTTAAATTTGCTATTGAAGAAATTAATAAATGGAATAAAAATGGAGTAGACCTTCAGCTGTTGTTTAGTATTGGAGTTCCGAATATCCTAAGGGACTTTATGATTCATTTAAACAAATGTTATTCTGATGAAATTTTTTACATGAGTGGAATTCCAGATTCCAGCTTTGGTAGTAACTTATCTATAGGACTTGCAGATGTAGCGAGGTTTGCTCAAGAATGGGAAATGACTGAAAAAATCATGAGTAGAACGTCACATCCAAAATCGATTTGGGAAATGTATATAATTAAAACTTTCTCAAATGAAACGTATAAGGCTTCAGTAGCAGAAGGCTACTAATGTGTAATGAAGTTAATAGTGGACACTCATGGGAAATCAATATCTGGTGTGATGTCTGTAATCGACGGTTGCGTATCCGAAAGGTTGTTTGGCCAGATGAGTATTATGTGCATTATACGTTTGTATGCGGTGGGTGTAAAGGAACAATGGAAGGATCTGCGATTACGTCTAGACCTTTTGTTCCGTTTTGGGAGACTGATGGATGGGAAGAACGTATAAAATTGCCAGAGATAAAACGATATCCGCTAAGGCAGAAAGTCAAAAAAGTTAAGGGACTGATAGGAGTCAAAGATGCATGTACGAGGGCGAAGAGAAGGGGAACTGTGGGAGTTGGACGAGGGGGAGATGATGGAGAAGGCCGAAGAGCTGGTGGAAGAATTTTCGATGGAACTGGGTCACGTAGATCTTCAGCGCGTTATATTCGTAAAAAGACACGGGGGGAAGAAGACTGATTGGTTAGGAAAATGTTATTATGTGAGAGAACCGTATAGCATTCTTACCAGTTTTATGCTGAAATGGTTGTATGATCATAAACAACTTAATAAAAACATCGTTAGAGATCTCGACAATGTGGATGTTTTGGATATTACTTATATTATCGCTATAAATGATGATGAACTAAGGGTTTTATCCGGAGACCTTGAACAAATTGAGTTGGCTTTATTACATCATGAGCTTTTGCATATTAAACCAGAAATGGATGGAATTGAAGACCACGATAGTAAAGATTTTAAAACAATATTAGATAAATATGGGGTTCATTGGGTAAGTGGTATTTTTAATACAAGAGCAGAAGACACAGTAACAGAGTCAAAATGAGCGAACAAAATAAACCGGAACTCAAAATTTTCATTTCAGCTGATGAGCAAATACAACTAACTATTGGCGAAACTGTTGATGAAATAGATGTTATTGGTTTATTAGATTTTAACGAAGAACTGTTAGACGAGTTACTAGAGACACATGCCGGCAATCAAGCATATTGGGAGGCTTTGGCTATTCGTCTTAAGAAAAGATACAACAGCTTCAAAGAAGACAATATCAAGAAATGGTGGGCTAACAACAAAATCTATGCAAAGCTTGTGTTGAACGGATATGGTGAGAGAGATCCTGCTGTCAGTGCTGTTAAGGAAATGACTATAATCGTTTATTCCAAAGATGTTTCTCAGGCAATGAGACAAAAATACTTTAGAATTGCGTATGATGCTTATTCTAGGAAGAAAATTCCATTTGCTGACGATGAAAAAACTTTTGAAGATAACATGTATCGTTGTATTTATCACACACCTCCTTGGTATTTTGAAAGCCTGGTTGAGACTGAAATGAAGATGAAGGAAGATAAGGATGTGGTTGAAATTTTTGCAGAGAGACTTTATTCTAAATCATTTTTAATGAAGGATTACCTCAAGCTTTTAATGGCCAAAAAATACAACTTAGGTCCAGTATCAATAGATGAAAGAGACATCATGAGGAAAACCTCAGGAAAGGGATAGAAAATGTCGCAGTTTAACATGCCTTTGAAGACCGAGATGGAAAGAGACCAAGGTGGTGGTGGAGGTGGTTCATTTCCGCCAGAAATTTTTAGACCTTTGCCAGACAAAGCAGGTCTTTCTATTAGCAACAAGGTCGTTATACCTTTATTTTCTCCTGCATTGTGGGCACTTTTCAATCCAACACAGGAAATGGCCCAAAAGTATCGGATGATATTTAATAACGGTGGACTAATCTCTATTCCGCAGGACTTGATGACTTTTTATCTCAAAGTTCCTTGTCATAGAATTGATGATTTCCAACGACGAGATGGTACTTCTGGATTTTCGTATGTTGTTTGTCCGCACAAAATGAACAACTATCTTCAGAAGGTTCTTGAATATGGGCCAATGTTCGAAGATGGAAAATGCGCGTATTGCGAGGAAGAGCAGAAGTTTTGGAAAGTTTTCAATGATCGTTTCGAAGCGATGGACTATGATGAAGAGGCGAGAAAGAAGCTATCCAAAGAAGAATACAGACGAATTGTAGAAAGTGACCCCGTGCTTAAACAAGCCAGAGGAACAGCCAAAAATCATAGTGCATCTGATAGGTATGTACTAAGCATGTTTGATTTTGCTAAGTTTATAGGAGAAAGACCTATGGAGGAGGACCAGACTGGTGTTGAACATCAGTTTTGGATGTCACCTCGAACTGTTTTCGAAAAGTTGGCCAAAATTTATGAGGCAGGTCACGAATTTTTCGATACTTCTACAACAGACATACAAATTGTATCCATAGTTAAGGATACCACAAAATGTTCTGGTAGGGATATGATGCGAACGGAATATGATGCTGTTGCTGGTGTTAAGCACACTTTTGATGAAGCATGGCGTGCCTATATTAATAATACGCAAGCAATGGTAGACCCTTCGAGGTTCATTAATTTGGCATCATATGAGGAGATGAAATACTACCTTGGTGGAGATAACCAGCAACAGACTCAAGGAAATCTACCTCCACAGCAACAGCAACAGCAGGGAGGTCCGCCTCCACAGACTCAAGGGAACTTACCTCCACAGCAACAAATGCAACAGGGAGGTCCACCTCCTCAACAGCAGCAACAACAGACTCCTCCTCAGGACCAGTCTCCTGTACCGCCACAGGGACAACAGCAGGGAGGTCCGCCTCCACAGACTCAAGGGAACTTGCCACCACAGCAGCAAACGCAACAGGGAGGTCCACCTCCTCAACAGCAACAAACTGGTGGACCGATGCCTTCTCCTCCTGGTGGTGGAAATCCTCCAAATATGAGTCCTCCAGGTACACAAACGCAGGGAAACCCACCTCCTCATGGGACGCCTCCTGATAGAAATCCTCCTCCTGGTTCACCTCCTTCTGGTAGACGTAAGTGGTAGTCTTCGCTTTTTGATTCGTTCAAAGTAATTTCTTTTCGGAGGTAGAATGGCAAAGAAAAAAGCTACAGATGTGTTGAAGCGTCTTAAGGAAATTGACAAAAGTCATGGCGACGTTATGCTCATGTCTGGAAAAGTCAAGCCTGTACCTACTACTCCATCGGGTATTTATTCTCTCAATCTTGCACTAAGTGGATTGATAAACGGTGGTTATGCTCAAGGTCGTATTATAGAAATATACGGTGCGGAATCAACCGGAAAGACTACACTTACGTTACAAGCTATTGCAGCTGCACAAGCACAAGGAGGGGTTTGTGCTTTTATAGATGCTGAACATGCTGTTGATTTGTCTTATGCTGCAGGTTTGGGCGTTGATGTGGGCAGTTTGTTGTTTAGTCAACCAGATTGTGGAGAAATGGCGTTACAAGCAGCAATAGATCTTGCTACAGCTATGAGCAAAGGCGACATAATCGTTATAGATAGTGTTGCGGCATTGACACCAAAAGCGGAGCTTGAAGGTGAACTCGATGACTCTAACATTGGTATGCAAGCATTGATGATGAGTAGGGCATTAAAACTATTGGCTAGTGCAGTTGGTAAGAGTGGAGTAATCCTGGTTTTTGTAAACCAAATAAGAAGTAAAGTTATGGTTATGTTTGGTTCTAATAAGAACACTACAGGAGGAAATGCTCTCAAGTTTTATACTACTCAACGTGTTGAAATAGCGAGAACGGGGCAAGTAAAAGTTACAGAAAAAAAGGTTGAAAAGGTGGTTGGACACAAACTAAAAGTTAAAGTAGTTAAAAATAAAGTGTTTCCTCCATTTAAGGAATTCAGTACTGAAGTTCGGTATGGTCGTGGAATTCCAAAAGCACTGGACTTGATACTGCTGGGAATGGACAAAGGAATCACTAGCAAACAGGCAAATGCAATAGTATGGAGAAACTCTCGTATTGCACCTGGTCTACACCAAGCGTATCTTTGGTTTGAAGAAAATCAGGATTCATTGGATATGCTGGAAAAAGAGGTTATAGAGGCTTATGAGCACACATCTTGAAAACAATTATTTAGACGTAGTCAGTGAGTATCTTCAAAGGCTGGATGATAAGTTTTTATTGGAAGATCTTGATTTGTTGTCTAAATACATCGTAACCAGATTTTTGAAGACATCACCTAGATCTACGGATGGAATGTCGGAAGAAGCAACTAAGAAAATGTTGAGTGTGTTTATAAAAGAAAGATTCTCTTTTATAACTACTTTTGTAACGGTAATAAATTCAGACCCATCTCGAGTGATAAACGAGGCTTGATATGGACAGTGCTAAGTTTATAGTTTATTCAGACATTCATTATGATAGACTAGGTGCCAGGTGTATTACCATTGATGACTGTGTTTCTGTTGAAACGGCGATTTTTCGTCGAGCTATTGAAACACAGTGTAGTTTTGTTTTATTTTGTGGTGATAGGTTTTTGAAACGTGAGCCAGAAGATGAAGTAAAGACTCGGTCTGATAATGTTTTTCGTGGTGAGTCAAATTACGATGGTGACATACCGGCTTTTTCGTATTGTTATTTGGTAGGAAATCATGACTGGACTAAAAATTCTATGGACTGGCATACATCTAATTCGTTGAGAGATATCAACTTTTTGTATATGATGGATATACCGCGTTCTGTTTATATGGACGATGTCATTATTCATTCATTACCAGCTGGTTTTCAATTCAATATAGAAAACTATGATCTTCAAAATAAAGACAAACTTAACTTGTTTACGTTTCATGACATGCTTAAAGGTAGTTTTCTTGACGATGATGAAAAATATGCCTCCAAAGATGGTATACCCAAAGAAATCATCGACAGACCAGAGTTCGATTTCGTTTTTGGTGGCGATGTACATATTCCACAGAGGATTTCGTTCCAAAATACTCAAGGTGGTTATGTTGGGTCAGTAATCCAGAGGACAATGAACGATGCCAATCGGGCTCGAGGTTGGCTTGAAGTAGAAGCTACTAAAACCAATGAAGGTTGGAATGTTGAGACTCAGTTCTGTCCAACTCGTAATTTTTTTACTAAATTTTCGTTTGAGGTAGATGAGAATACACAGTTCGAAGGTTTGTCGATGGATGAAAATTTGATTGTGGACCAATTTGTTGAAGTCAGTTTAATAGGGCGGAAACAACATGTGGACCGAATTTTTGCCGATGAACGATGGGAAAATCTTAAGACCTTTTGTCAAGCTAGGGATTTCGAGTTATTACCACATTATGAAATGGAACAAGACGAAGTTATTGTTAACATGAGTCAGTCAACTGGAGTATTAGACGATCTCAACACATACATAAACAGTGGGTTTGTAGACACTGATGATCTTCTTCGAGACGGTGTGATGGAAGCTGTTATAAGAATGATGGAGGAATGAAATGTCGAAAGTAACAAAGGCTGAACCTCTGAAGGAGAGTGACTTACTTGAAGTCAAGAAACGCTTGTTAGATAGAGGTTATAAAGAACCTTCTACGATTGGTGCGATTCAATGGACAGGACAAAACAATGATGAAGTATTAAAATTTTTAAAGGAGGTTCAGAATCAGTGGAGTTTTGTAGATTGTTTGACTGATGAATGCGTTGTAATAACTATATCGCTAAAGAACAAGTTGTTTGTATATCCTGGAAGTTGGATTGTTACGGATTTGATTGGTCGTATTCATGTTTTGACAGATGAAGATTTTGAAAACACTATTGGAAAAGGAATGAAAAATGGCTAGAATGGTTGGATACCGATGTGAAAAATGTGGCGAGAAAGACGAGGAACTGTATAACGACACGGAGAAAAGGCCAAATAAACTTAAACGAAAATGTAAGTGTGGTGGTACTTTTGTGATGAATGATAGAAAAGACAACTGTCATAGATGGTCATATAACGACAGGTCGGGCATATAACAATATACTTAGACATCATGACTAAAGTTTGTTATACATGTAAAACAGAAAAAAGCTTAGATAGCTATACTAAGAATAAAGCTAATAAAGACGGATATCGTGGTATTTGTAGGAGTTGTTTTAATAAGTATAAAAGAAGTATGAATAATCCTCCTATGACTGATGGTACCAAGGTTTGTACTAAATGTAAACTGGAAAAATCAATTAGTAGGTTTAAAATAGATAAACGCTCTTCTTCTGGTAGAGGGTCTATGTGTAAAGATTGTATGAGTATAGCTAATAAGAAAAGACGTAGTAGTTTAAATAATAAACCAGCAACTGATGGTACTAAAACTTGTAATAAGTGTAAGTTAGAAAAACAAGTTTTCAAATTTTCTAGAAATAAAGATAATTCTGACGGATTACAAAGTTGGTGTAAACAATGTAGAAATAGTCAGTCTAAAGAGTATAATTCTAGACCAGAAATAATAAAACGTCATTCTAGTTATCAAACAGACAGAAGAAAAAATAATATACAGCATTATTTAAGGTGTATTTTAAGACACAGATTATATGAAGCTATTAAGGGAAATCAAAAGACTGGATCTGCAGTTAGAGATCTTGGATGTTCTATTAAATTTTTAAAAAGTCGTTTAGAATCCATGTTTTACCCACATCTTGTTACGGGTAAGAAAATGACTTGGGATAACCACGGAGTTAATGGTTGGCATTTGGATCATAAAATCTCGTTATCTAGTTTCGATCTTAGTGACAGAGAGCAGTTTCTTAAGGCGGTTCATTACACTAATCTTCAGCCTTTATGGAAAGAAGAGAATCTTAAGAAAGGAGCGAGTCTTTAATAATGCTTCGAATTAGTTATGTCAATCCTACAGGGATGTTCAGCTATGAACAATCCCCAAATATCGTTTTTCCAAATGGAAAGCTTATCCATCTTTTAGGTGTAAATAACGATAAGGGTGGATGTTCTAATGCTTCTGGTAAAACTTCTTTGTTTAATGCTGTATGTGAAATACTGTTTGGTGAGAATCCGACAGGTGCAAATAAAGCAAAAGTGATTAATAACATCTGGGGTCATGGACAATGTGGTCGTGTTGAATTCGTGTCATGGGAAAACATTTATTATCGTGTCACTTATTGTCGGGACTGGAAAGAGAGTTTTTATCCAGCAGATAATGAAAAAGAGTTAGAATACAAAGGGACTGAGTTGTTTTTAGATAAGTGGAACGGCCAACAATGGATTGACGACCGTGACCGAGGTATGCTTGAGACGCGGAAACGTATCATTGCGGCCGTAGGAATGTCGTACAATCGTTTTCTTGCCATTTCTTACATGTCCTATAGGGTAGGCAACAGGTTTCTTCGAGGGACAACGAAAGACCGGGAAGATGTCCTTTCTGGTATTACTGGAGTTGAGGAATGGGACAAAATACTGTCTAAAGCCCGAACCAAAAGGACAGAGGTAAATGAACAAGTAACTACCATACATAACGCAGAAAGTTATATTGAAGGAGAACTGAACACACTTAGGTATAATCTTAATCAGTTAAAAGAAATAGACTGGACTAAGTCTATTGAGGGTAATCGAATAACACTCGGAGCGAAAGAGGCTGAACAACAAAAAGTACAATTACAAATAGACAGTACAAATGACCAATACCAAGAATTATTAAAGCAAAGGTCGGAAAAATACGACAACGCTAACAGTTATAATATTCAACAGCTTCAGGCTGAATTAGATAAACAGAACAACAGAGATTTAGACGCTGAAGCCGAAACTAGCGTTCAAAAACAAAATAAAGAAGAACTTGAAAAACTACAATTTGAAATGAACACAGCCTCTTCACAGATAAATCTTAAAAAGGGGGAGCTTAAGGTATATAAAGGTGAAACCGAAAGTTTGGTATCAGCTGAAGTATGTCCGATGTGTGATTCCAAAATATCTCAAAACAAGAAAAAGAAAATAAGTGTGAAAATTAATCGTTTGGAAGCAGGAATTAGGTCAGAAGAAAAGAAATTTGAAAAAGCTAAAAAGAATACAGATAGAATATGGACTATTAAAAACAGAATTGCTAAAAGTTCGTCAGTTGAAAGGAACAAAGAAGTTAGAAGGATTGGAAAAGATTTAGTAGAAGAACAAAAGAAGTATAATATTGCCTGTAATGAGTATAACAAACTTAATGAACAGGCAAATGCTATTGTTGATTCACTAGCAGTACTAAACCAATCTTTGTTTGATGCTAAAGAAGCTGTTACTTCTATTAATACAGAAATAAAAGAGGCTACTGAAAAACTAGTAGAAATAGGAAAAATTGCAAGTCAAATTGAATTGAAAGAACGAGAGTTAGCTGAGAAAACACAAGAACTTACTTTATTAACAACTAAAAGAATTATATATGAGTGGTTAATTAACAATATTCCTTATATCAAACTTCATAAGTTATCGGCAACTATGGTTGCTTTATCAAACAAAGTGAATGAATATTTGGCCAATATGGGTTATACCATTAGAATCAACGTTCATTCGTTTGATGAAAAAGTTAAGAAAAATGCAGCGGATTTTGCAAATCTTTTGAAGAGTGACATAGAAATAGAAATAACGGATGGAGAGAAAAATATTGATCCAAAGTTATACTCTGACGGAGAAACTGGTGCTATGTCGGTGGCTATTATCTTTTCTTTGTATGATTTAGCTATGGGGTTTGGAAATGGTTGTAATATTAGAATGTTAGATGAAGTATTTTCATTTATAGACCATGAAAACAGTCAGCAAATAGCGGAAAGTTTTATAAAACATAATGACCAGGGAACTACAATAATAACAGATAATTCTGACCGAGCTTCAGGACTAATAAACTTTGATGAAATCTGGACTGCTAAAAAGAGAAATGGCAAAACACTATTGGAGGTAGGAACATGAGTGGCAAGGACATACTAAGGCCGGTGGGAGATGATGAAGAGGTAGAAAAAAGTACAAACGATGAAGAAGAAAAGGAAGAAAATGAAGAGGACGAAAAATTATTAGCAATTGTTACTTCTGGTACAGCGTCCTTTATTGGAAGTGTAATAAACTATTGGGACGGTGGAATAACTTTAAGCGAAGTTTTGGTATTTGGTGAAGCAATACAACGAGACCAACAAACTGGTCAAGTTGTTAATGTAAATGTCATGTTTCAAAAACCACAAATAACTCTTGACGTTCCAAAAGAGCTTATAATAAACAATCCAATTATAAGGTTTCTTGATTTTGAGAATTCCAAAGATAAGACGATGATTTTAGCATACGAGAAGAATCTTCAAACACAATATGCCGGTGATGCTGGTATACTGGCTCCTCCTCCGGGTATGAAGGTATAATGTCCAACCAGAATACAATGCTCAAGCGTGAGCAAGCTGGCCAGGAAGCTGAAAAAGTTCAGCGTAGAGCTAAAACGGTGGAATATCGAGTTGAAGATAATGATATTCTTATTCTTAGTGGAACTTATATAGGTTCCACTGTTAGGCAGTTATTTTCTCAAGGTCCGAACGAAAGGGATTACATCATCAAGAAGATCTGGTTTGGTGGGGACTCTGAGGTTGTCAAAATAATAAACGAATTGGTGTGTGAATAGCTATGATTGATATGAAAAAATATCAAGTTGAAATAGACAAACTTCAAAAGAAATTTGAACGTAAAGCCCATCCTTTAACCAAGAAGGAACTCATTATTATCAAATGTGCACTTGGTATGAACGAAGAGGCCGGCGAGTTGGCTCACGTTGTTCTTAAAAGAATAACCGGTACTTATGGGTTCGATGATGCAGAAAAGTACAAGCAAAAGGCTGTGGATGCTGTTGTGGACACTGTTGTATTTGGACTGCAGGTTCTTAACGAGCTTGATATAGATTTTGAAGAAGTGTTTCCTCGTATTTTAGAAGAAGTAGTAGATAGAAACGAAAATAATAGGCCACACATACCAACACAGAGGTGAGTTATGAAACAACTTCAATTTTCAGATAAACGAAAATTCTTTTATGACTGTGAATTCATGGAAGAACCGGGATTTCTTCAATTAATTTCAATAGCTGTTGTAGCTGATGATGGTCGAGAATTTTATGCTTGTAATAAAGATGCTAATCTCGACATGGCTAATGACTGGGTTACGGATAACGTACTTCCGTTGTTGCCAAAGAAGGGTGCTGATTATTGGATGACCGAGGAGGCAATAAAAGAAGGGTTACTTAATTTTATGGCTCCATCCAAGGAAAACCCGTTAGAACTCTGGGGCTATTATTCTGATTATGACCATGTGCTGCTTTGTTGGTTATTCGGTCGGATGGTAGATTTACCGGCCGGTATGCCTAAGTATACACTTGACCTTAAACAAGTTACGTACCATATGGGTAATATTGAGCTTCCAGAGAACACGGGTGTTGAACATGATGCACTTGAAGATGCTAGATGGATCAGAGATGCTTTTGATCATCTGATGAAACTTGAGAAATTTGACCTCTAGTAATATCCCTAAACCGGTCTATTCTGGTGATGTGTTTGACATCGTAATTCACGGTAGGCCAGTTGTTCAGAAAAACAATATAATCATACGTAGAATAAAAAGAAAAGGAAAACTGGTACCATTTGTAGATCATACTGACAAAATGAAAGCCATTCGAAATGATATATGCTTAAAAATTTTTAGGCATTATACGAAACTTGGCTACACTAAGCCGATTGACTATCTTATTGAGGCTCATCTGGTATTTTATATAGAGAGGGTAAGTGAACCTGATGTGGAAAATCTACCTTCTATATTTTTTGATGCTATGGAAGGAATTAAAGAGAAAAAAACTAAGCAAAAAATAGCTGTCACTTTGGTAAATGATAAATTAGTCAGAAAAGTCACATGTGAAAAAATCGTTAAAGGAGACGTCAAATATCATGGAGAACCAAGAACCGAAATTAGAATCCGAAGATACATTCAAACTGACCATTGAGCCATTATCACAACCGTTAAGGGCTATATTTGAAGACTTATCTTACACCGAGTTTAGGAAAATGTTTGATGACTATTGGCACGAAAATCATCAAATTCTTACTACTCGATTTCCGCTGAAAATTAGGAAAAAGAAAAAGAAGGGGAACATCGGCGGGAAAGCGATGTTGGAGAAGAACCACGGCTTTAAAAAGTTGTACGGTGAAATTATTGTGGACTGGGCTGTTGAGAAGCTTAACAATGTAATGTATGTAAAAGGGTTTGACTTATATAATTTTGAAATGGATAAGAAGCCAGTACTAGTGGTTTTGTTTTTCGAAAGTCCTGAGTTAGTAATAGAGAACGAATTAAATTTTGAAGTCCAAAGGCCGAAGATGGGTGATGATGAGGTTCAGTGGGAACAACAGTGCAAAATTGTACAAGCTCAACACAGAACTTTGAAGCCATATGAGGGTGATGATATTAAAGAAGATCATAACATCCTTATAGACATTATTGCCGAGATTGATGGTGAACCGAGTGAACAGGAAACTGTAAGAAAAAGGTGGATAGAAATTTCTAAACACTGGAGTGATGAATTTAGGGAGCAAGTATTAAAACACAAAAAAGGAGAATTGTTTGAGGTTAGTTGGGATAAAGACGGAAAGACTGTTAATGCTCAAGTTAAAATTCATGACCTCCAGGTAGTAGAGTACCCTGATATTGATGACGAGTTGGCCAAGGATGAAAAATATGAAAGTTTGGCTGATATGAAAGCTAAATTTTTGGAGGACTATCACAAACAAATTGAGAATACTGAAAGGGGTATTGCTATTGACCATGTGATTGGCCAAATATCTGAAAACAGCAAAATTCCTCCTGTCCCAGAGGAATGGATAGACATAAACGCAACCAAATCTATGCAAGCTCACATACAACGTTTTAAAGGTAATACAAGGCAAGCGATGATGTCTATAGGAGCTGTGGACGAACCCCAAATGTTGTCAATGTTTAAGGGTCATGTGTTACAGGATTCTATAAAAAGAATGGCTACTAGAGCCTATGTAGATAAGTATGATTTAGACAAGGATGATGAGGAAAAAATAGCTGAACATATAATGAGTCAAATTGTATGGTTGGACTAGAACATGAGACAACTTGTAGAATGTGAAACTCCTTATTGTTACAACTGCTTCTTTGTTACTGATGAAAAATTTAGTAGCAAACAGCATAAAGGTAACAAGTTATTTTGTGGTGACTGTAGTAAGGAACATTCATATCACGTATTAACTGTTCAGGCTGATTATGAAAAGTCGATTAAAGAAATAATATTAGAAGCTAAGTTTTTTAATACGGCTTCTGGTATGGCAGATTATATAGGTGTATCATTTGTTACGATATACCACTGGATTAAAAAATATTTTGGAATTACTTTTCAAGAATTCAAGCGCGACTTTATATGCAAGTCTGAAAAATGCTATTTAGTAAACATCGAGAAATCTCCCTATAGCAGGGGGGACTATGTGTTGAAGAAAATAAGAGATGAAAGACACTGTGCTTGTATTAATGAACTTGGAAGTAATTTCATGATGACTAACGCACCTTTAGGAATTGTTTCTCAAATATTGGACCGTGAAATAACTGACAGAAAATTCTTATTCAGAAAGTCTAAAAAGTTATTGCCTATTTATATGAATAACCCTCCATCACCTATCTACGTATATGACCTAATATCTAAAATGGCTATTGGAGCCTGAAATTAAAATTTCCTAAGTCGTACGTTATAAAATTGAAAATATGAAGGATTGGGAACTAAAGTACCTGAGGAGAATGGCTAGGGAATACGGAATCTTTAATAAGGTTACGATTCCTAAAACAGCTCAGGAGAATCCTTTAGATAATTCCATGTGGGAAAACACTCTTAACATGGCTTTGAAAGGATTGGAAACGGTTGCCATCTTGAGTTTGGATTGGAAACTGACAGCAATTGTCAAATTGTTACAGAGTTGGTTAAAAGATAAAAGGGAACAACGAGACCAAAGAAAACGTGAAACGGAATATGGCGTTGGACTTAACACATATGAAGAAATAACATACGGTCAGCCATATGATTCGAATACTTATTATTGACAAAATATCTGGTGATATGTTAAAATAAAACCAACTCGTAAAGGAGTGGTAAAATGGACCGAACAGAACGAAAAAGAAGGATAGCAAATAGAAAAAAACGAGGACATTGGCTTTGGGATGTCGAACGAGATGAAGATGGTAGGTTGGGTATAGGGAGGAAGAAGTCTGAAGAGGAGTTCGAAATGTCCAAAAAAGCTTCAGGAAAGAATGTGGCTTCGAAAGAGGACCTCAACGCTTATTTTTGGGGATTGTTTGGGTCTTCGTTAGTCGATGATAAAACTCTGACTAGTGATATTCCTAAACCTATCGTTAGTCGATTTAATGCATCTGTTAATTTAGATGATGACACTCTTCCAGTCGTTTACAGCTGGGAAAAACTTGGAAGAGTTTTCGACGAAGATAAAATAAGAGACATTAAGAAAGACATTTCTTATGGAATCCAAACTCGTGTTGTATCCAAGTTTTTAAATATTCCGTTTATGGCAGCTGCTGACATTGTATATGATTTAGGTCAGTCTGATCGGATGCAAATGAAGGGTGCTCTTGACTTGATTAGGGATGGTAAGCGCACTACTGCCATAAAGAAATACGGAAGACTGGCAGTTGAACTTTCTAAAATTTATACGAAGTATCTGAAGCCAGAAAATAGAAGAATTGATGCAGTAGACCAGTCTGCGGTTAAATATTGGGAATCATACCTTGGCCCGTTTGGTAAGGAAATGATTCGCGAAGTTAAGAAGCGAGTTCGAGCGGACTTGGCTAAAGAATGGCTCAAAAGATATGGCGTAGACCAAGAGGCAGCTGATTACTGGTCTGCTTATTATGGTGCCTACGGTGAAGACTGGGTCAAAGTCGTTCCCAAAAAAATCTCTCCTGCTAATTAAAATCCAATGATAGACGAAGTCGAAGATAAAGTCGACGAGCAACTGAAAAACTTATCTTCGCATAAAGAACAAGCCAAAAAATTTGTGGGTCTTATGTTCGACGAGGATTGTCGAAAGGATGAAGACTGCGACGAAGTAATAAGTCCGTGTTGTTCGAGTGAAATGGAAATCGTCTTTGGAAGTTTTCCAGTTGAAGTTGAATGTAAAGACTGTAAAACCAAATATTTATTTAGAGATTTAATTTTAGAATAAAGAATTGTTTGTTTCTTTAGCTTGGACAAGATTATAATGTTACAATAATAATGCAAAGATGCTATATGAAAGGGTAACTCCGATGAGAAATGTTAAACAGGATTTGGCTAACTTTTCAAAGCAAACAGTCCCCAGCATGCGTATGGGAAGACTGGAAAAGATGTACAGCAAGAGAGCTGAAGATAGACGTGAGAAAGACTTAAGGAATGAAGGTAAATTCAGAGTTGATGTTGCATTGGTAGAGCAAATTAAGTCAATGATAGCTAATGCTTTGGAAGAAGATGCGAATCAACCTATTCGTGGTAGTCTTCCGGTCAATTCTGTATTTGATGCCCTTCAGATTGTCAATTCTTGCAGAGAACTTAAAAGAGATGCTGGTCTCAAAGCTTTGAAGGGTCATTTGGAGACGAAGTGGAAAAAGGACAGAGAAGCTAACATTTCTGCTGATGATTTCACTCAAATCAAAGACCGATACACTAGGAATTATCCTAGGTCGGTAGTTGGTAGTGTAATTGATGAGATCGGAAAACGCGGATATGTGACGTTACCACTTTCCGATTTGATGGGTATTGCCGGCCAGGTAAATGACCAACAAGACTTTGATCGTTTAATGGTTGACTATGGTCTTCATACGAGTCAGCCACATCATATCAAGGCGAGAAATTTTATTCTGTCCGTTATTCATAATAAGCAAGAGCAAGACCGATAAATTTCGGATTGATTTAGATAAATGGCTTCAAGTCGAAAGAGGGAAGATAAAATGAGCAACGCGATGACAAAACTTTCGAACAAAAGAGCAAGACGCTTTTCTCCTGAGAAGGTAAAAGATGGTATTCTCAGTGGAAGAATTGTCGAATCTTCAAATGGTTGGTTTATTGGTATTTCCGATAATGATGAAGTCGAGATGTACCCACCAAAAGGTGATGGGTTTAAAACCACTCTTGCTTCCATAGACCGGATTGTGGGTGATTTTTGTAAGAAGGCTTTGCCTGTACCTACGGAATTTCCCAAGCCCAAAGATAAAGTGAAGATTCCACCAAATCCACTGGGTCCTGATACTTCTGGCAAGCATCCAAAAACACCTAGTGACTTTGGGAAACCGAAAGACGATGTCAATGTTCCTGATGGAGTGCTCGGTCCAGACAGTACTACTAGGGATAAGAAGCTCAAAGCTCCTTCCATAAACCAAAGTGTTGTTCCTCCTGGTAAAGGAACAAAGCCAAATTTAGGTCCTGATTCTGGCTCTCAAGAATCGAAGATGGACAAAGGAATTAAAAAGGGTAGAATTGTTGATTCCTTTATTCATGAGCCCACTGAACGAGAAATTTACGCACAGTTTCATGCACAACGACCTTCCGAAGAGCTTTTGAGAGGGATTGCTGATGAAGATAAATGGGCAGCTACCCAAGCACTCAGGGTAATTAACGCTCAAGACGACATGGGATATGAAGATGAAGAAGTTGCTGGTGTTGAAGAACTTATAGAATCTTGGATAAACGGCAACAGGAAATGGGTTATTTCTGAGATAATGGAAAGTTCTGACAAAGATTATCTTATGCGTGCTGTATATTCCGAATTGGATTCTCAAGATCAGGATATCTTTGATAAGCTTATGGAAGGATCTCGTGAAGCTTCTGACCGAAAACAAGCTGGTCCTAAACTCCGTGAAAAATGGAAAGATGATGGTAGTTACGACCGTGACCTTGAGGCCGAATCACCTGAAGACCTTTATGCTTTGACTCAAGCATTTGGTGGTGAAGAAGTTGATTGGGGTTCGATAGGTCGTCCTAAGAATCCGAGGGAAATGGAATCTCAAGATGAGATGCCTGGTGCTGAATTAGCTCCTCCACCAGCATGTGATACCGAGGGATGTGATGACCGAGAGGCTTCAAGACAGGCCAAAGACGAAGAAGAGCCTGGAATTTTTACCATCGAACATATCCTAGATGCGGCCGAGACTGATGATTCTGACAAACAGGCTGTAGACGAGGATGCTAAAAAATATTACGAAGACTACTTTGGTGATTATGGCAAGCAGTTAGTTAGTGACGAGCCTAAAAAGAAAGCTCCTGATGCTCCAGATGTCAAGGATACTAAAGACGACAAGAAAAATAAAAAGAAAGACGACAAGAAAGACGATAAGAAGAAGGAAGGTCAAGGGGTACCTATTGCAAGAGAGCCGGTAGAACCCGCTCCTTCCCCTGAAGCTGTTCCCCCTGTGGAAGCCCCTGCTGGTGCTCCTCCGCCCACAGGAAAGCCTCCGGGACCCCTTCCTGAGGACAAGTTGGGTCCGGGAGTAGGTCAAGATGGGCTGATTGCTCTTGGTTGGACCCAAGAAGACGTCAAGGGAATGACTGATGAACAAAAGAAGGGTATACTTCAACTCAAACTGAAGAAACCTGTTCCTCAACCTCCCCTGACACCTGGTGCACCTGCTCCTGGTGGTCCTCCTGGTCCTGGTGCGCCTCCAGCACCTCTTAGTGGTCCGGCTCCTGTTGAAGAGGAAAAAATACAACCAGTAGTTGGAAAGAAGAGCCAAATGGGAGAGGAAATACCTCCTGGTACTCCTCCAACTCAACCGTTGATTACTCCTTCATCGGCTGTTCCTGAAGCAGTATCTCCGATAACTTCTCCTGTGCCGGCCGAGCCATCATTAATGGCTGAGCCAGGGGTATTGTCTCCGGAAGAGGAGGCTTTCAAGATTCTTCAGGAAGTTCAACAACAACAATTCACATCTGAGAGTCCTAAACAGCTTGTGTATGCCAAATCTCAGGAATTGACTAGGCGACTTCAAACTGATATAGGAATGAGTATTCCGGATGCCGAAAAACTGTTTAATGTAAAGGGCAGGGGCTTTACCAGCCTTTTTGCTAAGAAAGGGGTAAACCCATGAGCAAAGAATGTGTCATTTATAATTTGACGAGAGGTCCAGTTTCTTTTTCTGTATGGCCATCTTTTAACCAAGAGGAGTTAATGGCTATACCGTCTCATAAAAGACGTAAGGCTTTACAGGGATCAGCAATCAAAATTCTCATTCTACGTGGTCATAACAAAAATATGACTGAAGATACTAGTCTAAGTAATGAAGATATCAAAGCCAGCCCAGAAGTAGTCAAATTGGAAAGAATGGACAAAATCAGGTTGGAATTCATTACTGTTGATAGCGATGAGAAACCTGTTGTTGTGGAAACACCAGTTGACTCCGAGCCTGAAGAAAAAGAAGAAGCTCCGGTCGAAACTTCTGATGAACCGGATGAAGAAGAAAAAACTGTTATTGAAGATCTTCCTACTCCTGAGCCAGAAAAGGTTGTAGAAGAACCTGTTGTTGTGGAAACACCAGTTGACTCCGAGCCTGAGCCAGAAGAATCACCGAAGGCCAAAAAGACGGCCAAAAAAAGTCCTTCTGGTAAATTGAAGAACAAGAAGAAGAAAAAGTAAAGTCGTTAATGCTGATAAAGTCTCACACAAACAGATATCTAGAAGATTACGGGATCTTAATGCCCGATAGTACAGTACATCTGTTTGAGAATGGGGCTATGCCAGCATCTCGATGCAAACCAATTTCTAAGGTACTTCATGTTAATGCTTTTTGGGTAAAGAAAGATATTATGGTGAAGTGTGATTTGGCTGATACAACAGCCAAAAAGAGAATAGGTTTGCAGAATCACAGTAGTCTAAAAGAAAATCAAGGAATGTACTTTCCATATATCAGGTATACTAAAGTTGCATTTCATCAAGGGTCAGTTCCATTTAGTTTAGACTTATTATTTCTCAAAGATAACCTAGTATCAGACATTGAAAAGAACACGAAAGTGGGTTCTAAAAAAAGATGGGAAGTTGATTCTTGTGATGGGGTAATCGAGCTTAATGGTGGATTTTGTGCAAAAAACGATGTGTTAGTTGGTGATAAAATAGCTTTCTTTGCTATTACGCAAAGAGATTTAGATGAAGTTGAAAAAGAAGTTGAAAAAGAAGTTGAAAAAGAACGTAAAAGTGGTGGTTTTCTTTCCACTATATCCGATAGAATGGTAAATAATGATGGCTGGGCATAGTGAAAAGCCATTATACTGGTATCGGTTGAATCTCAATTCTGGTCATTATACTATGGTGCTATCCGAACATGAGAATATACACGATTTGTGGATTCAACTCAAAGCCGAAATAAAAAAAGATCCAGACGAATTAGTTAAATTTCCGTTTTTTGATAAAAATCTTATAACATCTGAATCAATGATTAAACCTATATCGGTTGTTTGTATAGACAGGCCGAAGGGTATAGCACCAATAAAACTATCAGACATTCAAATGAAACGGGATATTGGTTTGGCTAGACAGAAAAAGAAAACTACGGTTGGACAGTCAGTTGCAGATAAAAGAACCTAAATGAAAGGTTGATGGTTATGAATCGTTCGGATTTGTTAAACAAAGAGCATGTTAAAAACAACCCTGTAATAGCTGGTTATAAACAACATAGCCAAAATGTTAAGGACACTTTGAAACGACATGCTCAGTACATGGAAAGAGACTTAACTGAAAAAAGTTTGAACGATATGTTTTCGGCTTCTGGTAGAGCACCTATAAATGACAAAAAAGTTCCGAATATTGTTTACGCCGCTATAACGGCGGCTAGTGACTTGATAAAACAGTTCAATTTTCCAATTCAGCCGGAACTAACACTTCAAAGAGTTAAGAACGTAAAGTATGCCAAGCATGATGATTCAGAAGTCGTGTCGGCTTGTGTGTTGCTTGACTGTAAAATAACGTCTTCTACTGGTGTTGACAGGACTACTGAAATCCCGGTAAATGTGGCTGGTGGTAGAGTCATTGAACCTTCCGTTATGTACTTGGACGGCCGAGAATACGTAATAGCCCAGTCGTCGGTTAATGAAATCGTGGATAGAAATACGTCTTATGCACTTCCTACAATTAGGGACCAGTTCCAACCTCCTTATACCAAGGAAGAGTCTGCAATGGCTGTAGATTTGAAGAATGCAACTGGTTGGCAGCCAAGGACTATTCAATATCCGGATACTCAGAAGAATCCGCATTTGGAACGAAGTCGAAAACAACGACTGGCAAGAGGAGGCAGGACTGTACCTACCGGATATGCCGAAGTTACCGAGGCAATGGACAAAGCTATTGAAGATGGAACGGATCGGTTTCCACGTTCTTGGTATCATGTTCAAGGAGCATACATTCGTCCAATCGTTGGGGTTGCTAACGAGAATGATTGGTGCATTTTCCTGGAGAATGACGGTTATTTGTTGAATCCTTATAAGGACACTCATCGTTCACCAAAGAAGCAGGGTAGCCGTAAAACAGCTCAAACGAAAGACAAATTGTTAGCCAATTTTGGTGATGTGAACTGGACTACTTATGGTGGATTTCTTGTGTTTGAAGGTGAGCAAGAACCATATGTCGAAGTTGTAGACGTTTGGAGACTAGATTCTGGTGAAGTAGAAGACGAAAATGATCCTGATATGAAATGGGACATCTATCAATTTCCACTTGATAAAATGCTTAGCTGGACTGATGACACGCTTGAAGGAGCGGCAAGTTCTATTGGTGTGAGTTTAGAAGAGCTAAAAAAACTATTGGATTCAGATGATCCTATAGAACTTGCGGGTGGTTATGAAGTGTTAGTTGGTTATTTTGGTGCTCATGAGTTTGATTCATACCCGATGACATTGGACGCTGAAGAGATGGAGGAAAGGTACCCAGACCTGATTGAACCTGGTGAACTGACTGGTGGAGATGAAGATTTGGATGACGAAGATTGGGACGATGATGATGATGAAGGTCGTGAAGCCAAGACAGCCCAAGAAACAGGTAATGCTGAAAGGCTTGCTAACTGGCTTAGCGGGGTTAGTATACCTCGTGGCGGCGATATGGTCACTCAATTCGATGTAGACACAACGTCTGATGAACCTCTTTATGTTGCAATGATTCATGATTCCAGTGGTTACAACCCAACAGCTGCAGTTGGTATTAGTGATATGAGTGACCAAGATGCTCTTGAAGAAGCTTATGAAATGATGGAAGCATGGATTAGGAGTGACAAAGAGCACGTTAAAAGCGTAGAGGAAGATGTACGTCAGAAATTTAAGGAAGACTATGAAATAGAGAACCCAGAAGAAGAAGATTCAGACAGATTTTGGACAGAAGTTGATGAGTGGTTGAATGAAGTTTTGGATGGAGACGTTTTCACTATCAAACAATCTGAATTCGAAGAGATAGTAAACAAAATAGAAAACAAGTATAATAAAGAAGCTATTTTGAACGATGTTACCTTCGAATATGAAGACGAGGAAGACGACTATGATTTCGATAAGGAAGACCGTATGGCTTCCAGGAAAGCTCAGTTAGATAGTTGTGATATCCTAGTCGAATTGGGCGAAGAAATTATGCCTGAGATTGAAATTGATGAGGTTGGGGAAGCAGTTAAAGAGGAATTCCCAACTGATAATGTGCTTGTTGAATGGCTCAATATGGACAAAGAATGTGGGCCAGAGACAGGCATGTTCTCGACCGAAGTGGCCATCGAACCAGAACGCGGTGAAATGGAAGAAGAAATTCGAGACTTCGTGATTGCCAAGTTCGGTAAAAAAGCCCAAATTGATTTAGAACTTTATATAGTGGACCTACCTCGGTTGAAGGACAAGGTTTTTAGTTCTTATGAAGATGCATATGAAGCACTTGAAGCTGAATATGGGACAGAAGCTCAAGAACAAGCCGATAAATATCCTCATCGGGATGTTTCTGGTGGTGAAATATTGGAAGAAATGTCAACATTTATAAAAGAAGCTAAAACAGCCCAGGGAGAAGACATTGATGAAGTAGAAGTTTCTGAGCTTCACCAATACATTGTAAACAATAAGATCCTCGATGGAGGTCCAATTAATAATAAGTATGATAGTATAGTCAACAATCTTGCAAAAAAGATTAGTAATGGAACTTATGACCCTGAATTAGCACCACAGTTGTGGTTTTATTTGGTAAATGATGCCGCTAAAGAATATGCACGTGACTTTGCATCTGGTTCTGACTGGGCTGATATATTTTCAAAAAGTGTTCGGATGGAAGTGGCACAACGGATTGCCGATGAATGGTATGACGAACAAACCGAAGGTATCGAGGCTTCCAGACAAGCACAGGATGACGATGTTTATGGATGGTCAAATGAAGTGACCAGACAAGCCTATTCTGTGCTTATAAACGATGCAGAAACTTATAACAAGGTAATGGAGCTTGTAGAAACCCATATTGGCGATGATGAATATGATACGATGGCCGGCATTTTGGCTTCTGATTTTCAAACACAGATGCAGGATGTTCCAGGAGACCATAATGATATTGACTGGGTGGAAATAGTCGATACAGTTATGGACGACTACCAGGACTACAAGCAGGCCAAGACAGGCCAAATGGATGACGACGATTCTGCTATTTATGACTATCTTGAACGTAAATGGGACCGTCTTGAACAGAAAGGATGGGACCCTAGTGTTGGAAAAGATGCATATATAGAACGTAACTTTCCGTACGTAAAACGGAATCTTGAAGATAATCCTGATTATTTGAACGAAGCTAATAAAAAGTTAGAATCAAGGAAGATGTCACAGATTGATGACGACGAAGAATACGATATGGACGGGGAATTGAATGAAGGAGACATGAAAACTCCTCCCGGCCGGATGTATGATGGTACCAAAAAACCTGTCGAATTGCAGGATAATGTAAAATTCCAAGGTGGAGATGGTCCACTTCGAGGTAAGATTGTTGAGCTTGATTCTGAAAAAGATTTGCTTATCATAGAGTCCAAAGGTATGAAATACCAAGTGCATGTTGATGAAATTACACCTTTAAAAAGCACTTTAGATAAAATGTGGAAAGAATAAGATCCATGAGTGACGAGGGACATTCAGTCGTTCTTGGTGGTTATGATGTCATCATATTAGAAACAGATGACCCTATCGTCTATCATGTGCTTTTGATGGAAGGTGGAAATCAAGTTTTTGAAATTGACGTTCCAATCAATCTTGAAGGTGAAGACTTACTAGTAGAAGACATCATGAATCACGCCGCCCAGGCAGCTATTGATATTTACGAAGCAGAAAAAGGTGCTTTGGGTGAAGGTGCAGAGATAATGGAAGTAGAGGCTAAAATGAAAAAACGAGCTTGTTTGTTGATTTCAATGAATTATGAAGAATGGTTCAAACAGTTGAAGGGAACTCCATTCGAGGAACAAGCCGCTCAATTGTTGGAAGAACTAATAGGACTAACGACAAGGTCATACGAGAGAGCAGAAATAGACACATTATATGTCAAGAAAGATGAAATTGAAGCTGAACTCGATAGACTTAATCTCGAAAGAATGAAGACTTGTGATGATTTGGGGCAAACAATCATTATCCAGGCTATTCATAGACGAATTAGTTGTATAGGGCTTGATTGGGTAGAAGGATTTCTTAATAAATTCAAAGGTCATCGACTGGAACCTCAAGTCATAGTTGGAGTTAAAGGGCTAGTAGAAGTTCAGAACGATATTAACGTAGCTGAAGATAAACTACGAGAACAATATCAACGTGAAAATGATATTCGTGGACAGATGGACCAGTTGCTCATCGAGAAGACCAGAAACGATGTTGAAGAGCGTGCACCTGAAGCTGGTATTGACGTTGCACCCAATATGATAACTGACATTGCGGAATTAATGGATGGCGTTTCATTTGCAGAGCCACTCGAGCCGATAGTTGCGCTCAATAAAGATGATGAAGACGGATTCGATGTAGAACATGAAGTTGAGGTAATTGGAGAAGACCGTGACTTCAGAGAACCTGCAGAAATTCCACTGGAAGATAGAATGCCGTTTGGACCGGGTACACCAATAAAGCTAACTAAGGACATTGAAGTGCCAGGTTGGGGTACTACTTTGACCGTCAAAAAGGACACCAAGGGGTATGTTGACAGTCTGTATGATGGCCAGGGGCACAAATACTACATCAGGACTGAAAAAGGGGATTTGTTCTGTGCAGAGCGAAAAGATTTAGCCAAAGCCTAGACGAAATCTTCCTCTTACCAATACTTGCATAGAAAATCAATCTGTGGTAGAATTTAACTACAATTAATCCTTCCGGGACCGGCACAGAACCCAAAAATCCATCAGCCAAATGTCATCCTTCCTTGCCGGTCCCACTAGGGATATACTTCGGTACCCGATAAATTTAAAACACCTGAATATATTGACAGATGGTTTAATTTGTGTTATACTTTTAGTTGATGGTGCATGGTAAATTTTTGAGGAGGACAATAATGAAAGTAGTTATCCGCCATTGTGGGAATGACACAAGAGATAGTCAGCATAGAGTAGTCAAAGGAGATAATCTTTATCTCAATGGTAGAGATTGGGTTCCAAAGGCAGAAGCAGAGGTGTTTGAATCACCTTCTGGTACCGTCATCGCCCGATTACCTTTGGGTGAGGCTTCGGCAATGTGCACAGATCTCAGGGCACTCGGTGCAACTGTCGAACTTGAGGAGTGTTAGTATGACAGAGAATGAAAAAGCTAAAGTTATTGAGAAAATCCAGGGTCTGTTTGCACTGGCTGAGAACAATCCATCAGAGGAAGAAGCTCAAAGTGCACTTGCAACTGCTCGACGACTGTTGCTTAAGTACAACCTTACTGAAGATGAAGTTGACACTGTTGAAAGTGACAGTAAAGGTGGCTCTAACGTCGTAACATTGAAGACAACCAGAATACACGACTGGATTGAACAACTGGGGCACTTGGTTTGTGAATATTTTGATGCTAAGTTCTTTCTCAGACGAGGAAGCCCAAAATTCAAGATGCCTTCGAGTTTCACGTTTTATGGAATGAAGATTAATGCAAACAGTGCAGTATATGTTTTTGAATCTCTGTTTAATCAAGTTCAGAAGTTGGCTAAGAAATACAAACCTCGAAAATATGATTTTGACCAGCAAAGTTATTATACTAATTTCGCCATTTATTCGGTCCAAGCCAGAAGAGAATATAGAGAAGGTCTGGTGTCCGGTTTTAGAGCAAAAATTCACGAGATTAAACAAAATGAAGAGCAAGAATTTGGTAAGCAGAAAATTACTGCTTTGGTAGTTCGACATGAAGAAGTTGCTAAGAACTGGTTGGCTGAAAATGATATCAAGATTAAGAATGAAAGTTCTGTGTCGCAATCTTTTGGAACAAATACTGGTTCGTATTTTAAAGGCAAAATTGATAGCAAGAATCTTAGTATCGCTAAGGGAATCAAAGGAGGTTCAAAATGAGTTCTAAACGAATAGAGAGCTTCGAAAAAACTACTGAAGATGATGATCTTCCAGGTTTTAACTTGAGTTGTTTTATGCTCAATAACGAAGAGCAGTTTCATCTTCGTGAAATGTTGGGTGGTAGTTATTTACCAGAAGGTATTGGTGTTGACTTAGTTTTATTACGTGAACAGGCAATAATGATACGAGACCTTTTAGATGCTGTACTAGGCAAATAGTGGTGATATAATGGCTAAAAAACAACAGATGTATGCTGAGGCAAATTTCGATGATAAAGGCAATTTTAAATGGTATGACCATTTTTATCTAACTAAATTTTTGGTATCTTGTTGTGGTGCTTCTGAAGATAAAGTTCATAAAGTGGAACTACGTGAAGCCGAAGAAGACGAGAAAGATGCCTATTGGGGCTGGGAAGATTTTGAAGACAACAACGAATGGATGTTTATTTTTCCAAGTAGAATATTACTTGATATGTGTTTTCCAAGTGGAGTAGACTTAGAAGCAAAACTTGGTAGAGGTCGGTCGGTACGTCTAATAGTTGAAAGGATTCAAGAATGAGCAGGAAGACAAAAACCCAGGCATGTGGAAGAAATGACTGTATGGTGTCTACTGGCATTTGTGATAGACTTACTTTCGGAAGAGGTATGGAGGGTGACGGCTTTTATTATGGATACTTTGACGAACCGTGTCCAGTGTGTGCACGTGCTTTTCTAAAGGATAACCCCAAATATAAGGTTGGAGATGTTTGGCCAGACCTTACAAAGGAAACAATAATGACTCCTGTTGAAGCAATGAAAATCATTGGTGTTAAATCATCCAAATTCACTACAGTTGAACTCAAAAAGGCATTCCGAGCCCAATCTTTTCTATGCCATCCGGACCAGGGTGGGACGGATAATAGCTTCCGAGAGCTTCGGGAGGCATACGAGTATCTCAAAAGCTCGGCATCGGCACCTAGGGCCACATCAGCACCAAAGACCGAGACGGTGGAAGGGAGACCCCTTTCTGAACTTGGGAAGGGCTATCCTATCACAGAATCGGCCAGAACTTGTAATGTCTGTAGTGGAGCTGGGTATAAAACCTACCATGACAAAAAGCATATACGTGGAACGTGCTTAGATTGCAAAGGAACAGGCGTATTTTCATATCCATGTCGGACTTGTAGAGGGGAAGGCCATTACAAAAATCCTAAGACTGGAAAGCCGGCAGGTACATGCAAAACATGTGGTGGTACTGGTCGGTTTTATCCTAAGCATAATACGAAAACTGGGAGTCGATGGTATAAAGAAATGAAAATGCCTAATGGGACAGTTATTCAGGCTAATCAGTGTCGAAAATGTGACGGTAGAGGAGAAGGTATATTCGACACTGATGGTGACCAAGACTATTACACCTACTGTCGTGAATGCAGTGGTATCGGTGAAATCAAAATGTGGAATCCAGTAATTCCACGTGGACTTTTAGGAGTTATAACAAAATGAATAAAAAATCTCAGAGGAAAAAACGCAAACGTAAAGAACAGAAACGAAAGGGAAAGAAAACATTTAAAAAGGTTGTGAATGAAACAGAAGAAAAACCAAATTTGATTTGTACGGATTTTGCTGAAGCAGAAATGCGTGTAGTGGCTCAATTGGCATCAGGTGAAGAAGAAGTTGATGACCTGGAACTGGGTAGAACAGGTCGAAGTCAGTATATGACAGACGAGGAGTTTATTGATAGTCTACTATTAGTACATGGGTCAGGTCGATTAAAGGAGAATTGAAAATGAATACTCCAACGCCTTGCTGTAGTTGTGCACTTTTATATAACGACTGTATGAAGGAAGATGACCCAAACTATTCAGCTGAATGTGCTGAAGGTTTACCCATAGGTAAACCTGATTGTCCAAATTTTGAACCGTGGAAATCAAATGAAGGGAGAAAGACAATGAATGAAAAGAAAAAGCGATTTATAAAACAACTGGCAGAATTTCTTGTGGAAGATCAGGAACGAAAAAGTATGGACTTAGTAATAGCAAGTCCTTGAGCCCAAGGATGGGCGAAATTGAAAAACACAACGCCTTTATTTGGATATCCCACTGTGGAAGAAGCCGAGAAAAAGCTTACAGAATTTCTTTCTTAGTTGGTTTAAGACCACAACAAGTAATTTATGTTACGATGCTCATATACTGAGAATAAACCCGAACCAGGAGAGTGTTTATGAGAGTTCCAGTGAGTTTGATGGTTATAACAGTTTTGATTTGTCTTTTAATCTTTATGACTTTTACTAGCGCATCAATAGTAGAAACCAAAGAACAAAGTGAAGTGTCTACACTTTCTAGTAGACAGCCGGAATTGAATGAGAAAAGAAGTCTGAAAACATTTGAGGAAGATCTTTATTCAGAAACTCAACCTTTCGTTGAGCCTTATGACAAAACATTCCATATAGAACCAAGACGATTTTTAACTTTATCAAATGTCAAATTGATAGGCCGTATTGCAAACGGTATACTGAAGGTCAAAAGAGCACCTTATAAAGTAACAAAGAAGATCTCGAGAAAGAGTAAATGGTACTTTTGCGGAGAATCATTAGAAGATGAAGAAGCAAAAGAGATGGCAGCTAAATGGGCTTTTATAATAGTTCATTCAGTTTGGCTTGAAAAGTATGACCCTCCAGAGGATGACAGGGTTTATGGTTATCGTCATGTCATTATTAGACCTTATAACCTAAATCCATGGGCAGTAGCAGGTCTAGCTTTTAATGAGTCGAGTTTTGACCTTTGTGCACTGGGACTGGGGCCAAGATTCAAAGCTTATGAGACAGGTTTACTTAAACGTAGAAAGAGGCATATCACTCATACTAAAGAAGAAGTTTTGAAGATTGTAACAAATAAGTCAATGATTCACTTCTTTAAAAAGAGTGGATTTGATTTGGGTGGTCTTCAGGAACTAACTAATTATCATCCAGGTCAAGAACCGGGTTTTCTTTTAACTTGGGAAGGATTCAGGAAGCAGATTCACTATCTAGCCAATAGGGGTCGCTTCCATGAGACAAAGAGACCGTGGAGGCATTGGCCAGGTCACGATTCGGAGTGGAAAGACGTTAGGGTTGTTGGGTTTGCCAGAAGGCTTGGAGCCACGAAAGAAGACCTGAAAAGCCCGTAACAATCCGGCCGGAATCCGTTAAATCTTTCGCCACCCGATAAATCCCAGATACCTAAATATATTGACAGATGGTTCTCTGTGTGTTATACTTTTAGTATGGAATTGAGGAGTAACAACCAAAAATGGAGGACTAAAATGGACCATAGAGACATAGCAGCAGCAAAGAAAAACTGGTATAACAGAATCAACGAAGAAAATCAAACTG
>PJEL010000436.1_pt1 | contig 48801 bp, 69 predicted proteins | sample 1853271 | NCBI WGS metagenome assembly PJEL01 (sample SAMN08108733, study PRJNA415343) | Invertebrate metagenome, whole genome shotgun sequencing project. | host: Globobulimina | place: Sweden: Gullmar Fjord | collected 2015-08
CAGTTAGGTAAAGCTCGATTCATGGATGCCGCAGCGAGATGAAGTAGCCCTTTATTGATTCCTTGGAACCCTGATGCTGTTGTTACAAAATCAGCAAACCTCCCCATGCGCCCAGCAGGGTTATAACCAGCCACAGCTTCAATGGCATGACGATAAGCATCAGCTACAGCACCACTTTGCCTATTCTTTTTCAGTGTAGCTTCTCTTGATGTAGTTCTTAATATATCAAGACCAGCACCAAGTACAGGATAAACACCCAGATCAGGAATCAAGGATATTAACGACTGACCTAAGTTAAGTAATGTTGCCCCACCTAAACCAATCTTAGTAGCTACCTGCCAAGCAGTATATATATCTACTAACTTGCGAGCCTTTGGAGATAACCTACTATCTTTCTCATAGGTCTTGAACCACTGAGACACCAACTTATTAAACCTGTCGGCTTCACCTTTAGGTGCAGTAAGGGAAATCTCTTCCATAGCTGCTTTGAGCTTCTCAAACTTAGGGCCAAATTGCTCTGCTTCAGATATATATTTAGCTACACTTTGAGCGTACTCTGTCAAAACTATCCTTGCATCCTGTTCCCAGAATCGTTCAGGCATCACCAATCCACGCTCATGTGCCCAGAAAGGTTCACTGAGTTGTTTGTGCATAGCCCTGTCCCTGATAGCATTAAGAGCTATGTGGGTGTCAGCACCGACCTTTTTGTTCAGTCGCTTAACATCAGCAACATATTCACCAAGATACTCACTATGATTCTTAATTGACTGAAGATACTTTTCTTCTGATATAAGAGGACGACCATCTTTGTCTTTAGATAACTTATCTAAGATAGGTTGATATGTAGCTATCTGATCTCTTAATTCATTAACCTCAGACTGCCTACCTATATTTGTGAAGTACCCCTTATCTCTTACGTCACCAACAAATTGCTTAACTTCAGGGTTAACTTTTTGTACTTCTGCAAGTAAATCATTAAAGAACTTCCTATATCTCGGAGCGGGGCCACGACCATCTTTATCAGTAGCCCTAATATCTTTGGTTAATTTCTCAGCAAGGACTAATCGTCTTGCGTTCTCAGCTTTCTGTTTCTTAGTAAAGGCGAAATTTATTGGACTTATCTCATTCAATCCTAATTCATTTAACATTTCATAGAACTGACCAGTTAGAACTATACCTCTTGGGAACGCCTTCTGGAATCCAGTTATTGCTTCATTAGCTTTTTTAGGTGTAAACGAGTTCTCTGCTGCTCTGAAAGACTTAGGCTTAATTTTATCCCATTGATCTAATAACTTATTAGCAATCGGATGTAGTTTCTCACCTTTTTCTTTAGATGTATTGATGACAGTACGGAAGGATATATCTGGATCAGTTTCTTTAGATACTAATTCAACTTTAGGTTTAACCTGATACCTCGCCCCAACCTTCTCAACCATCCCCTGCTTCTGCATTTCTGCAAATATGGGCGTGGCCTGTACCTTCTTAGATACATATAACTTTTTATTATTACTATCAGCTACTTCACGGGCACGATCAACCAACCGGACACCCTCAGCCGTAGTAGCACCAACATCTAATATAATCTGACTCGTACCGCCATTAGCCTTAGTCTTCTGAGTACCTACAGTTATTCCCGACCTACCGGGGCCATATAACTCACCACCACTACGAGTAGTTTTCTTAGTAATAATACTAACCGAACTAACGGGAGCTGACCCTCCTTTTGGCACTATCTCTGCCAATTTGGCCTGTGCATCACCACCAAGATTAGGAATGTCCTTTTTTTGCACAGTTACAACTTCATTAGCGGCCAACTTCTTCTGGAATGTCCGATTTTGAACAGTTGCCTTCAGGGCTGGTTTGACCCTCTCTTCTACTTTTCTAAAAGATATTGCATCGCCATGAGCGGTAGGCACACCTCCAGTAATTGATTTATTTTTCTTACTTACCTTGCCACCGACCGGCCCCAATCCTAATCTTGCGGCCTTACGTTTTTCTGCAACTGTTTGTCTAGTGACCCTACTAATAACCCGCTGCTCAAGACCTTGCTTTGGTTCACGATCTTTACGAACAGCACTCTTACGAGTCTGTCTATTCACATGATATGCTTCGTGGACAAGCGTGATTGCTTCATGTCCAGTAATATCTGGATTTATAAATACAGTAGGTTTACCATTAACCTCAGTTACCCAACCAGACGCATCACCCTCAGCAGTTTCAGGTTGTCGCCTTTCAACAACAACATCTGTTTCCATAGCCTTAGAGTCCTTAAAGACTTTCTGTGCATCCTTACCAGTAAAGAAATCTTTAAGTTTGCCAACCACAGTACCATTTTCAGATTCTCTTATCTTTTCTATGAATCCAAAACTAAATTGATCTGACCTGTCCCTTGCAACTGACTCAGCTTCGCCAGCAAGATTATCTACATATTCCCTTGCTCTTTTCTTCTCGCCAAGCATCTTACGTTGTTTACGAGCTTCACTGAGATTACTGAACTGACCTAATGTTTTCATGCCAAGGATGAAACCTGCCGCATGAGCGTAGTCATCGGACGTTGGTACACGACCCTCAAGCACACCCGAAAGTGTACCGAAAGTAGCAATCTCAACCGTCCCCGCCGTTGCACCCTTGGCTATCTGACTTTGTACTAATTTTCTCCCAACACTACCCGGAACAGCTTCAAGTATAGTTGACGGCAATATACCACCTGCCATTGACATTACCGAGCCAAACACAGCACCCTTACCAAATCCCTTAGCTATATCTTTTAGTCCCTCAACATCAGGGATAAGTTTATCTCCCTCGAAATAAGCTCTTGAAGCATCATAGGTTCCTAATGCAGAACCAGATATAGTCGCAGCTTGAGCAACTTTGGCAGCTTTAGTACCACCACCTAATGCTCTTACTCCTTTAACCACACTCGGAGCCAGACGATAGCCAAGACCAGCTAATTTAGGAATCTTTGCAGCAAACCCAGCACCACCAGCAAATAACGTAGCGAGATCAACTGGCATAAAGAATGATAGAATTTCAGAGGATATACCTTCAGCGAAATTAGGTTGGAATCTTTTCTGCTTCTCAGCATCAAACAACCCAAACGCATCAGCCTGATCGTTACTATCAATAAACTTCTCCACTGAACCAGTCAGTGAATTACTATAAGCACCTTTAAGTACATTACCAATAGAATCAAATAATCCCTCAGACTCAAATGGATCAATATGATCGAATCCCTCAAGTGGTTGACCCTGTTGTAGTGGCACACGACCACCATGACGTTTACGCATGAACTCAAGATGGGCAGTTAACCTATCCTGAGAAGGTTGATCGGGAGGGGCACCTCGTCTACGATCATAGAACTCACCAGTAAACGCACCAGTCTGTTGATCGAATACAGGTAATTGATTTTCCTGTTTCTTATTTTCAAGAAACAAATCTACCCTATCAAGTAAACCTGAAACATCACCTATGTCTTGACCGTTAGCCATTATCTAAATGGGCTCACTATATTTGGTTTACCTAATAATTCTCGCCTACGACCCTCATCCTCAGTTGGGTTATCAATGAGATCGAATAACTGTAATGCAGTTTCAAGGTCTAATTCTTGTCTATTGCCAGATTGTTGAATAGGTGGAATAAATTGCTGATTGTCAGGTTGGGGTGGTCTTATAGATGTAGCAAACCTAAATAAATAATCATCTATAAATAAACCCATATCATTGTTGATTTGATCTAAGCGATCAAGTGCAGCTTGTCTTTCTTGTGGGGTTTTAGCAATAGCTAAGTCTGCATAAGCCTCTTTTCTAATGTCACCAAATACAGCACTTGCTTCCTTATTAGCTTCACCATACAATTCAACCATTTGTTGATCTGTCGATGGTGGTAATCTGTATCCACCAGCCTCTACTTTTGATCTTTCTATTTCACTTAAACTCGAAAATGATTTACCACTTTTTTCTAAATCAGCCATAATAGTATCGGCTTCTTCATTTATTCTTTTCTGTCGTGCTTGAACTGCGTTTAATGGTGTTGCGTCCTTTGGTGTTACTGCGTTAGCCGCATTAGCAGTAGCAGCCGATCCCCTTAAATTACGTTCGGTCACACCAGTCTGGGCACTGAATGATTGACCACGAAGTTTACCAGTTAATTCCTCAACACCAACTTGATCCAAGAATCTCTTACGAGCTTTCTCAGTTCTACCAGCAACACGATCCTGTCTGGACTGTTGAACTTTCTTTAAATTCTCATTAGCTAATCTACGAGTGCTACGATTTCCACTTGATTTATCAATAAGAAATCCAATAGCCTCAGCAATAGGTTGATATTTATCAATCACATTGCGTTGATCTACTTGGGAGGCGGCAAAGGCATCCCTTATGTTCTGAGCAGATTGTTGATTCCCTAATGTAAAGGCATCTGTTCTTTGCTGATCTGCTTGAGGATCAAAACCAAAAAGGTCACTCAAATCACCAAAGTTCTGTCTGAATTGGTCTATTCTTGGTGGCATATTAAAATCCCCCACCTGATAATGGGCGTGTCCCTAATTGAGTATTCCTCTGTTGGAAACCACCGCTACTTCCACCTCCACCCAAGACATTACCAGCAGCACCTCCAATAATTCCACCAAGAGGGCCACCAACTATACTACCCGCAATACTTCCAAGTGATCCAATATCACCTAAGAAACCACTACCCTGATTAGCATCTTTAATCGCTTGGTCGTTTACTCTGCGGCGTTCAAGAAAGTCCATAATACTTAATTCACCCTGTAAACCAGTCGCTCTCGACCCAAGGTTTTGTTGTCTTAGATTACCCTCAAACTCATTTACACCACCAACACCACTAGCGAACTGATTAGTTAATAGAGTATTTATCGCACCTGATCTTGGCCCTAACCTACGAGCCGATCTTCGCCTTAACGAATTGATTAACGCCGATGATCGCCGTTGCCTTGACCTATTAAAGGCAGCAATAATCTGACGAATATCATCTTCACTTGCTATACCACCCTCGGAAATAGCCCTGAACCTATCGGCTAATTCTTGGGGCTTTGCTCTCTCCTTTTGAAACTCCCCCCTTGCGGTCTCAACAGCAGACCTTATCTGATCCCGTCCATTCGCCATCCTATCCTCCTACTTTATAAACGCTACTATACATACTTTCCCATCATCCGACCCTCCACCATTAGATATAACCTTAATAGTGTCACCACCCTTAGACACAGCATAACCATAATAATAAACAGTCCCCGTTGTATCAGACAAGATAGGTGTTATCACCGCCCAAATCGTTGTGCTATCCGTAGAGGAAACATCATGGTTCTTTCTTTGGAATCTATTATTCAATACAAGATTACCAAATCCATTAGTTATATCAACTGTATCAATTATTATCTTTGGCTGCTTTGTATTCTGCAGTACCTTCTCAAATGGCTTGCCGTTACCATCGAACAAATCCTGACCACAGGTGACTCCCGCCCACAGTAATATTATTATAATTATTTTACTCAATACGTACACGACCCAACCTCTTATAATAAACAGTTACATCATGTATCATAAATGTTCGATTATCATCAGCAGGAACTATTCTAACCGATAAGAACCGACCAATATTGTTACCTATCCCCATCTTGAAAGCAGGGTAACTACGAGTATCTGTAGTCGCACTATCAGTTTGAAGTGTATCACCGTCCTCGTCTATCACATAAGCCCTGTAATATTCACCATCATCACCTATAGCACTTATCTCAATATGAGATATAGAATAAAGAAATTGACCATCACCTATTGGTGGAGTTTCGTAAACTAAGGAGTATTCTTCAGCTATTGTCACTACAGCTCCGGGTATTCCACTTACTCTTTGGTCGAAGAATGAATTGTATTCTATTCTGAAGGCTTCGTTCTGATGAGATTGGTAGATATAATAACTATCATCACTGTATGGACTTTGGTTGTCAAGAGTATCGTAAGCAAATGATCCCTGTGGTATAAAATTAGCATTGTAAGTTTCTATTGACCACGTACCCAACCTAAGATCATAACAAATAGATTTGCTCTCACGTAAGGAATACCAACATAACTTCTCACTTAATCTATAAGTCCTAACACTATCTTTTGCCTGTTGTTTATTGCCAAACAAAGTATCCAAATAATTTTCTATTGGTATAGATATGTCTTTTGGTTGACCACCAGACAAAGAATGTATTCTAATTTTAGGTGATAGATAATAAACAATACTATTTGCCTCTATTAAACTAAACTCATCGAGAACCCCATCTTCTGTCTCTATTTTAGTTATAGACAGGTCATACTCAGCATCATAACCAGAAACAACACTGATCCCGTTATGCCCAAGAACATATAGGACTTCTGACCCACTAATTGTAGATGGTACAATTCTGACTATCTCATCATTTTCTGGTAATGACAAATAATTATTTGCGTTCCAATTAGCAACAGCATCGAAACCACTATAATAAAGTCTATCAGGAAACAGAGGATCACCTATGCCCCAATACCTCCCATTAGAAAAACGAACTTCAGTAAATGGTATATCAAGATTATCTTCAAGTGGTGGTCTAATTAAGGCACCATCTGGATCACCTACCACCCAATTAGCATTAGTATAACCAACAATAGTGTCAATCCCCATGTCTTCTATATCAGCACCAGTAGCGACTGAGTCTTCAGGCATCCACCCTAAAATAATCTGATTCCCCATGACACTACTTGAATCTTGGTTGATGTCAATCTTCACCTGCATCACACAATACCAAGTAGAAGTATCATTTTGAAGTGTTTGATATACTCTTATCCATCTTGTTGGTGCCCTTTTCTCACTGATATACCCAAGACTGAATACATTAGAAAACGTATCAACTCCAACCCCCGATGTAGTTGGTGAAAATATCTTTGGCCCCAATGGAGACTCAATTTGAAGTTGTGGGTCATACCAAGACCACGCTAAGTAATACGAACTGTCTGGATGCTGCCCTAAAGTGAAATCGTTAAGTGTGTCTTCGGTAGTAATAGTATCGGCTAATTGCATACCTCCCGGTGCGGGAATGTAATCAAAAGGAACAAAGCCATCAGACAGATAATTACCAACACCAGAATCTATAATAATCGGATATTCATTATGATCCATATAAAACTGTTCAACAATTCTCCATCTATATTCCTGATCCCCAGAACGAGACACCCTTTGAGCAAATAAAACAATATTACATGGTTGTGGCTGATTACCCTGAGTAGCATTTGTAGTGTCTGCCATTATAAGTGAATCTGACTTTGTTCTTGGTCTATGTAAGAATCCAGTTATTGCAACATTCTTATTCTTGGGAAACACAATAGCTGAATTGATAGCAGTATCTCCAGCATTTTGGTTCGTTGAATCTCCATAGGCTGAAGGAGTAGCAACAGTATTTATATATGCATAAGTATATTTAACAGGATAATTTATTCCACCACTACTGCTATCGCCAAGAACTATTGGCACTAACTGACCGGGTGCTGGTATACCAAGGGGTATAAATCTTGGTTTATACGCAGTTGTGTCGTACATCGAATCTCTTGTTTGGGCACCACCTAAAGCAGTATATATCCAAGGAGTAGAATATCCGGTTGCAATAACAACAAAACCCTCTTGTCTTTCGAATGATTTATATTTATTGGGAGGAGTAAAAGCAATTCTCTGAGCATTGACACCAAGTAAATCCAGTTTTGTGTCATAAGGGATAACCGTATCGAGAGTTGGACTAAATGTGTCAGAAACTATTACCCTTCCCAATGTACTGTCACTTGGTAATATCCATATAGTAGTATCTCCAGCATACCAACCATCAACACCAGATGAAGTTCTATCCCTGTGAACAAAAATGCTATCTGATGCTGCATAAGGAACAGCACCAAGAGCTTGTTTCCAGAATATCACCGGATCATAAAAGCCACCAGCACCAAAGACCTGATTCCAAGTCTGGCCTTCTGACTTTATTCCCTTGCGTGAATTGATAGCACCGGGAGTTATAGACACATCTATATTCTCTGCATACCTCGAATCAGTTATCTTAACTAACTCTACATCTAAATTAGAGTTCATCCCAGTTAAACCCGGCGAAGGTATGTTCAAAGGTTGAACAGCAGCATAAACTATAGCTGCCATGAAAATAACTATGAATAGATACTTTTTCATTGGGTTTGGGCTACCTGATCTACTTTACGTCTGTATACTCCAGTTAATGATGCCTTCTTTTTCTCATAATCAGCAAGCCATATCGCCGCCTTTGTGTCCATATCAAGTGATGTGAGTGTAAGATAACAAGCATACGAGATAGCAGCTTCCGTATATGGTGCCCTGAACTGTAATGTATCGTTACCAACCGAACTGCCTAACGTATCAAAAAGTGGGTGTTCTACATAACATTTTAAAATAACTGTGTCTACTCGTTGAGGGATTGGAATTATCTGGATACTGTCTGCCCATATATTATAAAAAGAAGGTGATACTTCATCATTGGTTGGATCAATTTTAACAGCACCACCTACATCTTCTACTAACTCAGGCATAAACGCCTTTATACTATGCGTTCCACCATCCTCACTAAGAACACTGGTATATAACACACTCGTTATCGTATCGGGAATAGCATACATCGCCTGTTCCGCTACCGTCACAAACCTATGCTGTGACTCTACCCCACCAACCTCAGTTGATGTCCACAATACAGCAGACTGAATCAACTGAGTTAATGTGGTGTCGGGTAATAAACTTGTACTTGTTATCCCTGTACGCTGTCTTACCTTAGCCTTGAATTGGGTCATATTACTTACAACCGTACCACCAAATACAACAGACACCATGATAAGAACAATGAATAAAAATGATAATCTTTTCATCAACTTCTCGCTATCTGTTTAGTTCGGATAATACGGTTAAGATTTCTGTCTTGTCGAGACAACAGAATATCAGTAGGTTCACTAGCGAGAGGATCATCCGAGGCTCTCGCCAACGAAGCAAGTTGTTGAAACTGAAGATAAGACGGCGCACCCCGCACCGTTGTTGGCCCAAAGAAATAAGCCAGTGTACCAGCAGCTACAGCCGACATTGACTTACTGAATGTCATATTGTCAGGAGTTATATCAACATAATAGTAGGTAATCAGCGTCTGAGAAACATCAAGTGCCCTATCAAACTTAACAACTGGAAAACCTTCGCTTGAATTAAGGATAGTATATACTGCAGGAACACCATCGGCAGCATCGGAACTATCGTAGTCCCTTAAAAACGACTGTTGCTCTATATAACTGAGTATCCGCTCCTCTGAACCAGTGCCCATTTTTAGTGCAAACAAATACCTGAGATCATCGTTATTACCCTTAAGTTGTAATGTTCTGGTATCTGCAGAAACGGTCTGCGAATAAGAAGTTAAGAAACTCTGAGACTTCAACCTCATAGAAAGTTCATCAAGAGCCGCACCCATAGCCAGACGGATATCAGCAGTTCGCTTCTTCTCCTGTGGAGTAAGTGACAACTTAACTAAGTCCATCACCTGCTCTGTACTAAATATCATATACTACCCCGTTAAATCAGTAAAGGAAACATCCTCGTTATTATACTCTTTTACACTTTTTTCAGCACGTAAGGCGGCTGTTCTCGCATGAGCATCCGCAAGGTCTTTACACTTAATAATAGTGCCCTTCCTAAAAGCATCACAACCCTCAAGAAACTTAATCTTTTCTGGATCATCTGTTGCTAACGTGTTCCCATAGATAGTCAAAGATGCTTCAGGTTGGACAATTTGACCAGCCTGTTTGATCTCTTTAACGAAATTACCTATCTGGCATTTAGAAGCTCTCGTCCAATAGACGTTAGTATTTGCTTCTTTTTCCTTTGCCTGTGTTTCGATTTCGGCTTGGCGATTCTTTTCTTCCTGATCTTGGTGGGCTTGGGATAATTGGCGTGTCATGTTTTGGTTCCTTCACTTTCTCTTTTACTGGTTCTTGTACCGGGACAACATATTCTTTGGCGATAGACACCATATATCCCGACTTTGTTTTCTTAACGATAAATACATCTTCAACACTATTTTTAATAGTTGCTTCTACTGAAGCATCGTACTTATCGCCTTTCTCAAACTTGTTTACGCTCTTATATGATATTACTTCATACAACATTTATAATATATCCTCTGCTTTATGGGTTTGTCTATCAGCAGGAGGCAATGCCGTTATACTTGACATCTCATACTGATGTTTCATATTCTCTATATCTATCAAAACCCTATATACTAAGACACGATCATCAGCATGTTCCATTGTTATAGAATCAACCTTATCGGAGAAATTATAATTCTCTTGTTCTTCAAGATACAACTTCAACCAAGGTTCACCCTCTATAGCATTTATACCAGTAGAATAGGCAAGACCAATAACCAAGATAGCATCAAGAAAGTTATTTTTAATTTCATACGCTTTCTTGCCATATTCCACTGCTTCAACTGGTTTCATTGCTGCATATTTCATCCATGCCATAGCAGACAAAAGTTGAATATATATATTTTGGTTATCATTTTTACCATCACAAAGTTCAAGACCTTTCTCTATACAAGAAAAGACCTCTTTTAATGCTGGTTTATTAAGTGTGCCATCTTTAATTTTTAATGCTCTTGACAAATGGAACCAACTAAAAGGATCATCTGGATTATCTTTTGTAAGTTTAGTACACATTCTTACAGTTCGTTCATATTTTTCACTCATCTTCTCAGGTGAAAGATCGTACCCAAGATGATTGATCGTAAACGGAATCCTAACAAAAACAGTCTTCGGTTTAATTACTGGTTGATTGTGAACAGCCTGTTCATACTCAATACCATAACTCGATCTAAAGAATCTCAAAGAAGGCAATACGGCTTTAGGGATACGTCTTTTAGCATCTCCATCCCAATACAAATTAGCCACATTAACAACTATAACATCCTGTTTTATATTCGGAAGCATCTTAAGAATATTTTCACCATGACCATGTAAAACTCGCTCATCAGTATCAATGATAAATATCCAATCTTGAGTAGCCTTTGATATAGAGAAATTTCTAGCGGCAGAGAAATCTTCGTCCCAAGTATGTTCATAAATCTTTAATTTGTCGCCGCCTACTAACTTAGCTCTTTCAAGAGTCTTGTCAGTTACACCAGTGTCTACAAGGACAATCTCATCTACCCATTGGACTATAGAGGCAATACAGTCTTCTATTAAATCTTCTTCATTACCCGTTATAATACACGCCGACACAGTTTCAAATTTCAACTTAGCCTTTTTTGCTATCTGATTGCCAAGTTTAGTAGCCACGTTTGTTTTTAATTCGGATGTAATATCATCCTTTATTTCTTCCGGTATTTCTAAAGTTTTCATAACTTGAGAGTGGGAATTACCCCACCCTCAATTTCTCCTTTGCCGTTATCCAGCAGTAAAGTTAGCAGTATCAACGAGATGATCGCCGCTTATTACAGCAGACTTACCAAGCACGTTAAACTTTGTATAAGCACTAAAATCAGTTGGTGTAATAGCCCTGATAATAAGTCTCTCACCACGTGGAGCGGTGAGGAAGATAGTTCCAAGACCTGTTTGCTGATCTACGCCAGTACGGCCCAGATTCTTTTCAAGTGTTGACCTTAGCGGTTGATTGTAAAGTAAAGTTTCAGCTTCACCCTGTTTGCCAGAATAAAGTTGAAGCCTACCAAGAGGGACAGTACTTCCAGCAGCAGACAAACCAGTAAAGGTTAATTGTACTTCTGCATAAAGAAGAGAGTTCTCTGTCGCATGACCATTGTCTTTATAGTGACCACCTATACCATTATTGACAAACTGCTCACCAGAGATTGCAGTGCCAACGACCGTGTAAGCACCTTCAGTCCCAGACACAGACGAAGCCTGATTCACAGAAGTATCACCGTAAAAAGTAACCCCCGTATCACCAGCGGCAGCACCAAGAGCATGAGCCTTAGCGAGCATTAACGAACTTTGGTCAGAACGTAATGCAGCGACAAGATATGCTCTCCAAGCCTGTGTTGCATTGATAATATCAACAAGTAAACCCATTGTATTATTAACGCCATCTTCTGTTACACTAATAACTCCTGCCGTTCCAATAGCATCTGCCCCAGCGGGAGCCGCCCCGATAACAGTAAATGTCATATCAGGGTCACTAAAAGTAATATTAGCTGTAGCACCACCTGTTCCTAAAGCTGGAACATACTGAACAACCATCAATGGACTTGTGTCAGCCGCAGATTGAGTTGTCGGTATAATTTGAGCTATAGTACGAGCGGTTGAAATTGATTCTAAATTCGCCATTTTATAACCTCCTTATACCAGTGCGCCAACGGCCATCGCATGACGAGACTCGTTACCGACTAAAAGTGATGTTACTAAACGATAGGTGTCGATAATCCTTTCGGATTCACCTACGTTTAACGATTCAGGGAAGAATGATAGTGGATCAAGAACACGGAGTTTCAGTCTTTCCATGTCTAACAACCACATCCATCCCTTAGTTACTGGATCAGTTAATAACGGCATAGGCACAACATCCACATCGAAGTTTCCACCAATGTAAGTCTTGATCTTAAAGCCGTATTTTCCTGAAGAAGTAGGATTCAACTGTAGTTTATCCTTACCCCAATAACTAATTAGTCTTTGAATGTTACCAGCACAGAATAACTTGACGTTCTGTGAATCAGGATTTTGATCCCAATAGTCACCGAGCCAGTTATCAAAACCAGTTTCAGTCAAAATACCATTAAAGTCTTTGTATAATGTTCCGCTTCTCAGATAGTGAACAAGTCCACCAGCAGTACGTTTAGTAGCAGGAGCAGTCCCACCAGTTGAACGTCCACCGAACATTATTAACTTCTCATATTTTTTTCTAACTTCCTCAAACTTTTGACGTTTAAGTTGCTGTCTCTTAGAACCAGCACCGCCAAAGTGAGATGCCATCTTATCCTGAACACGGGTAATGGCATATTGCAGTTTACAGACCTGCATTAAATTGTAAACATTGGTGTCAGCCGCAGCGATAGCTCGCACGGTCGCATCATTTTCTGCAAGTGACGGAGGTAATACATGAACAACTGTTCCAGCCGCCCAGATACCAGCAGTATAACCAGCGACACTTCTATCAACCGCTAATGAGGTATCAGAAGTTGCAGTAGTTACACGAACCATATCAAAGATGTCTGGGTTAAATATAAGGGTATCAACCGGACACGATGTTCCATTATCTACAAGAGCTAATGTTCCACCAGCCGCAGCCATTTCAGTACCGACAACTAAAGTTGTGGGAACCTGACCCTCTTCCTGCCAATCAACCCTAAAATTAAAGGCTGAGTCTTGAGCAAGAACATTTAACATAACAGTCAAAGGTGTTAAGGCTGGAAAAGCCGTTAACATCTTAGAGTGCATATCTACCTTCAACTCATTAGTTGTTGGTAAATTCTCCGTTCCACCAGTGCTTACCAGAGTCGGGTTTTCTAACCATTCTGGCATTTACTTATTTCCTTTCAAATTATTTCCAATTATCTGCGCCATAGACAGCCGAATCCGGGGCTATGTCATTGGCCCAATCTTCCATCTGCTTCTTTGCCTTATCTTCAGGTGTCTGACCATCTGGAGCAGGAGTTGTTCCACCCGTAGGTAGATTAGCACCAGCACCAGCTTCAGACTTAGCCTTAGCTATAGCAGCAGCGTGTTCCTGAATTTTCTTTTGACCATCAGGAGAGGCCATGAATAAAGCATTAGCAGCAGCATAAACATTGCCTTCATAATCAGGCATCAACTCACGTATAGCGGTTGGTTTACGAAGGATGATCTTATCAAGATCACCTTTCTGAGCTACTGTCTTTTGCTCTTCTTGGAGAAGATTCTGTTTCATCTGCCATTGCGTATCGTGTGATGCAAGCATAGCCTGAGTGCTTCGTTTGTCAGCGTCAACAAGACTCTGCCTCTCAGCATCAGACATAGCTGCTACAGTTGGTGTAACAGCAGGTATTGGATCAGGGGTTGGGGTTGGCGTAGGTGTTGGCTCTGGAGTTGATGTATTTAACTTATCGTTAGCAATCAATTCCAGTTCAGCATTATAATCCTCGATACTTCCCATTTCAGCCTGACCAGCAATAGTATCTAAATCATCTATTCTTTTTTCCTTAAGTTGTAAGGCTTCTAATTCGGCTCTACCTATACTTACCTTATCTTCTGCAGAAGGTTCGGTAGCAGGTACTCCCGGATTATTAGTTGTTGGATTTTCAGACATTCTTCTTCTCCTTTTCTTGTAGCTTATCTAAGTACGCTTGTGCCTTCTCACCACGTGCTTTGATTGCATTAAACTCGCCCTCAAAATCATGTAGTAACTCAACACGATTGTTGATCCTTTGAAAATCTACAAAATCTATATTTCGTTTTCCTAATTCACTTACCGCCTCAGAGTAAAATTTATTAAAAACTTTACCAATAATAGGCCAATGCTTGTGTCCTTGTATTTCGTGAAGAGCTTCACTTGCAATAACATCAAGTTGTGCGTCAGCAAGTTGCTTCTCTTTATTACCAAGGATACCAGCTATTTTCTTTACATAATCAAATTTCATCGTCTACTCTCACTTGGGGTAAAATTACCAGTCGCACCACTACCACTTGGTTTCTGGGCAGCAGCATCAGGCTGAACAAGATTCCCTGAGTTTCCTCCTAATTCTTTTGTATTACCAAGAGCCGCTTGCTGTTCTGCTATGAATTGCTGATGCTCTTGTATATGTTGCATTTGTTCATTAGTAGGTTGTTCGCCCCGTTGTTCTTGGTCTTGTATAAACTCAGCATGACCCTCAAGATGTGCCTGATGATTATCAAGTGGATGAACCTGTTGTGGTATCCCATTAGCAAGAGCTATACTCTCTCTGTCAATAATCATCTGCTGATGTTCTCTACTCGCTAATAGTCTATCACCATTAGGTAGCTCAAGAATATCTACTAATGTTTCTCTACTTACTTGTGGATCAAACCAAGGATCATCTTTAATGGCAGGGAACACTTCTACAAACCGTCTTGCTCTGGCTGGATTAGTTTGAGATATATTAGTTTCAACCGTAGCTTTATACGGAAGATCAATCTCGCCCATACCAATAAGTAAAGGTGTACCATCTTTGTTTATTAACTTAATTTCCTGATCGGCATTGAAGAAGTTCCATAGTATCAATTTCTTTAAAGCTACCGGAGCTAAGAAAGTGTCTATGACCTGTTCCATTAGTTCGTCAGTTAGGTTTAATCCACTGGCAACAATATTAGATACAGCAGTAGCAGTTTCCGTAGCAGACGGGTCTTTCCCCTGTAAAAAATCAGACATCCGCATGGTCTGTTGAACAGTTCTCGCTAATACCTGAGAGTGGGCGAATGTATCTTGACCAAGCGGAGGTCTTTGTAAATATCCTATTGCGTGTTGCCATGACTGTAACCCAGAAGCCTGAAGATCAATCTTAAGTAATTGATCGCCACCAGACTCTATATAAGAGGGTAGCTCCTGACAAGCCGAAGAATCGCCTACGGCTGTTGCGTGTGTATTATAATTGGCCGAATCTAAAGATTGATTCTGCTTTAGCCACTGTTCAACAAATGAATCTCTCGCTGGCTCCACAACCCCCATTGTATATAAGCGTCCATGCTGTTGATCTATAGAAGGGAAGTCAAACAGCTCCCACCCATGAAGAGGGAGAGTATTCTCTTTGAGTGCGAGCAGGACTTCCCTATTGCCTATTTCTACAATTAAGTCTTTATATTCAATAGAGCCATCTTGTTTTTCAAATCTAAATAACCCCCTGATCGACCAGACCTCAACGATCTTACCACCATACGTATGATTTTCCTCACCCTTATCTGGGTATTGCTCTGCCTCAGCTTTTACGTGTTCAAAATACTTAGAACGCTGGAAGGCTTTTTCTTTCAATTCCTTCTCATCAAATTCATACATACTATTGGGATCACGGTTAAGTCTTTGTAATTCAGAGAATTGCATGATCGCATGATAACCAACTATCCTAATATCTTTTCTCTCAGCAGCAGATGGATCAATACGAGTACGCCTAATATCAAGACTAATACTCTCTGGATATTCATCTATCACACGCTCTTCAAATATAGGATCACCAAACTTATCTAAGACAAACGAGAAATCATCCATATTTCTGATCGCTCGCCTGATTGTACGCTTTGTCCATTTCAGGAAAGTAGCTGTGATACCAGCGTAAAGTGCCTGATAGATAGTCTTTATGGCTTCAGAAGGGAAACCCCTACCGTCATTTTCTTTATCCTGAATAGATTGCAGGACAGCCTCAGCCTTTTTGATAGCCTCACTGGTAACATTTTCCTGACCTGCTATATGCAAATGAATATATGGCTTTTTCTTAAATAGAGCCGTTCTGATGTGTGCCCGTAAAGCATTGAGGTTATTGTATATATCAGGAGGAACCAACGCTGATCGGTCTGGATACTCAGAAATAGCATCCTCTAACTCCTGTGGCAGCAAACATCGTGCCAAACGCTCATATTCATTGACAGTATCGAAAAAATCAGACTGCTTAGTATCAGCATCGTCCCAGAAGGTCTTTGCCTGCTTGACTATTTCTTCGGTCTGCTCTTTAGAAAATCTATGTTTCTTCGCCATTATAACCTTTCATGCACAATTATTGTGCAAGTCTAAATTATAACAGCGTATAGGGTTATGTCAAGAGGTTTTTTTAATTAGTGAAGTCTTTGGTTGATATACAGTTACACCAGATATAGAGTGCCCAAACGTGGACACTTGGGCTTCTAAATGTCCTTTTGGTTCGTATGTCCAGAAGCCAACGGTGTAATATTGCCCATATCTTTGTCTGGTGACACGTTTGAAGATTCTCTCTGGGTCAGCATAGGGTGCTATCTTCTGAATATCTTCATTGAGTCTCTGGAGAGCTTTGACTAAATCTTTAGGAAGTTTCACGAAGACTCTGATGTATGGTTTATCTTTATGGAATTTAGGTAGTCGTGGCATTATAACCCTGTTCTATGACCTATTCGTTTACGCTTAGGTCGTGTTTCACGTGAAACTTCTTCTGGTGGTTTGAGCATCTTGTCATATCCAGCAAAAACAGCTTGAGCTGAGTCCTGCAGATGAGAATATTCATTTTTAAGCGGTTGTTCCGTACTTCCCTTTTGAGTATTGTTTGTTTCAGGATAACAATAACCAGAATTACAACCCTCAATAAAAAAATTCATATCCTTACTCAATGCAATACCGGGATTACCATCAGCTCTAAGATTCCATAATTTTCTTGTGACCTTCATTCTTGGAGCTTCGTTATCTCTAGTGCCAACCTCACCGGGAGATATTCTAACTTGCGCCTGTTTACCGAACTTACCAAAGGACGACTTGACCTCCTGAATATCATTCATCGAACCAGACTTAGATTTCTGATGATAACTCATAGCGGCATCGGGCGGCATGAAATGTATTTCTTTGAATGTATTACGATTACCAAGTTCGACATTCATCTTTTCCTTGACCTTCTTACAGAAATCACCGAACTCAATATCATAACCCTGAAACTCCATAAACCCAACCCATTGATCCCTGTTGTTTCGTTGCCATACCGTACAAGCAGGATAATGGAAACCCAAATCCCAGCCTATGTAAACAGGCTTCTCAGTATATATCTTAATCTCAACTTCTTTAGGAATCTCATGTGTGACGGGATCATATTTGTTCCAAACGGGATTACCAGCATAGGCAGCGAAGGAACCATGATATTCACGAGCAATCATTTGCTGGTCTAACGCCTTAGTAGCGTGCCTTAACCATTCATCACCATGTTCGGGATTCTCAGTATGAGGTATCCATATTCTGTGAATATCTGGATATTTGTTATCCCTGTTCACGTAGACATCATGGAAAAGATTTGATCTACCATTGGGCGTAGACACAGCAAAGACAATACCCTTGGCACCAATAGTTGGCATCATACCCATCCATACCTGACGAGCAGCTTCTTGGAACGCCATTTCGTCAAAGAACACTTCAGTGAAACCAAAGGTTCTTGGCCCGTCACGCTTCAATGCAAAGGCATGGACTTCGCCACCACAGGCGAAAGCCTTGTGAAGAGTATTGTCAACCACCATTGGATTACGATCTTGCATCCATTGGGGTAGTTTTTTATACATAGCAGTGATACGACTCATTAGGTGCTTGGCTTCAACTTCACCGATAGACATAACCGCACCACGATACACATTAGCTACACCCTCAACCTTAGTGCCTGCCCTCATAGCTCGGTGTAACTGTCTTAACATCCCAAGCCATGAAAGTAATAGTCGTCTTGATTTCTTTACTATAACTCTGCGATGTAAGTCAACTTCAGTATTAACATCTCTGAGATATTGGAAGTCAGGCCAGAACCTATAATCCTCTGTTTCCTCATCAAAGGTCTGGACATGCTTAGCGAAATACCAAATATCCTTCATAGCCATAGCAAACTCGGCATCGTGAGCTTCTTTAAGTTGCTTCTGAATTTTAGCAGTCTCAGAATCGGCAGATGTCTTTACTGATAGCAATTCAAGATCAATACCGGGTGATTTTTTATTCCGTGCCATATCCATCCATCAACTTATTTAATTTACGTAATGCACGATGAAAAGTTTGAGAAACATCCTGTCTGGTACAATTTAAACTACAACCGATTTCGATTGGTGTAAGTCCATGCATATAAAACATACTGATGATAGAACTTTCCTTTGGAGTTAACTGACCCAATACAGATTTGAGCAACTTACTGAGATCATTATGTTCTGTTGTATTAAACGGGTTTTCGGAACCTTCGTCTTCAATCGTTTCAACAACAGGCACAATACTTCCATCCCTACAAGGGATCATATTATCTAATGATGAAATATATCTCCTATCATTCTCTGCTATAGAAAAATAATATCCATCCAGAGATATTCCCATACCATCAGCAAGTTCTTCACTATTTGGTTTTCTTTGCAGTTCTTGTTCTAATGAATCTGTAACATGATACAGTTTTTTCATTCTTTGGCAGACACCCCTCGAAACCCAATCGAATCTACGGAAGGCATCAAGGATAGCACCACTAATACGTGGTGTAGCAAAGGTACTGAATTTATTACCAAGATTATAATTGAACCTTTCAAAAGCCTCTATCAATCCAATAGTACCGTGACTTCTAAGTTCTTCTACATTTAATTCTTTTGATAAATAAAGTTTTGATGTTAAGGCGTGGGTTATATTGTTAACTAACGGTAAGTAATCATTGAGTATTTTCTGACGTAACTTCTCAGTAGGCTTCTTTTTATACCTAATAAAATCATTTAGGCAATATTCGATAGCCATCACTTCACCTTACCACAACGGGTGCATCTTTTACATGCTCGCCAATCCATTGGAGCGTCTGGATAAAGATGAATGTCGTCAAACCAATCACACCCATTCCTACACGGTTCTATCAAATCCATCAGCTTTTCGTATTGGGCTTTAGTCCAACGTGGATATACTATTAAGCTATCATGCTCTATATCACAACGATATATACTATCGACAATAAGGGTATCAACATCAGGGTTTTCTCCCACCAAGGGTATAAAATCTTCCATCATAAAATCAATCTTATTCTCAATACGCTTCATTCTCTCACTCAACTCTCCTAAAAACACTAAAATATAGTCTTTAGGTACACTCATGTCAAGTAGTTTTACCCACCGTGCTAATAAACATACCACCATCTATAGCTTTTGTTTGATAAATAGTTAAGGTTACCGAAGCACTCGGAGAAACACCACGAGGATGAACCTCTAATTTGAAAGAACCATACCTATCAGGTAATAAATTACTATCAATAATATATTTACCATCTTTTAACTCAATGATTTTAGACACGTCATTTCCTCTCAACTGCCATTACCATATCACAAGGTAATATACGATACTTCTTGTCCTGATAAGTTAACATCAAACCAGCTTTCTTAGGAAAGAAGATCAAATCACCAACAGAAAACAATGGATCACAGGTATTGCTGAAATCAAAGGCTAATCCACAATGAATAACTGACGCTGACATCACCTCAACAGGGGCATTCTGTAGTACCAACCCACTATCAGTGACAAACTCACCACCCGGCTCTTCTACCATTACAAAATTTACAGGGGCTTCTAATTTCATTACTTCTCCTTGGTTAAAAATAATATATTATATATATCAGATTGTTTTATCGTTGTCAAGTGGTTTTTTAGGCCTATAGTAAATTTCTGTCTTCTTTTGAAAATTTGTAAGCTCAGAAAACATAACCATAGCATGAGAAGTTAAAATCTTCTCGATACGAGATAGATTACCTGCCTGCATAGGAGGGTAATCATCAGGATCACAGACAGAGTTTCTTATTTCTAAAGCCAATACTCGAATGTATTCATCTAACTGTTTGCCAATATCATTTATCATATAATATATATACCAGAAACATTATTCCTTGTCAACTACTTTTTCTTCTTTTTTTAAGTGATCTAACTGACGCTGTAAACTCTGCTTTAAGGCAACTTTAGTCTCGTTTTTAGATAAATCAGAATATTCTATAGCAGTAGGGCTAGGGATAGTATCTTTCTTTTCCTTACCCTTGTCACTTCGGGGCACCCCCATCCTCTCTATGGTGTCCACAAATGCTTTGTTGTTCGTACCTATGGAGCTTATGAGCGTACGTATAGTCGCATCCTTAGAGCTTACCAACTTAATAGCCTTGTTGATAGCCTTGTCAATATCACTGTCCTTGACCACCTTACCATGATCTAGGTCTCTGTACTGCTTAGCGGCATCACGTATCATTTGATTATCTACCAGTTGTACTAGCAGATCATTGCTTGTATGTGTGTGTGTTGCCAGTAACCTCATGAACTCCTTACGGATAATGGATGTAAGGATGACAGTACTCATGCCACTTAGTTCCTTATCAATAGCCTTAGTTACTTTCCTGCAAGTGATTGCAGTAAAACCAGTCTTCTTGGCTATATCAGCCGGTGTTATACCAGCTAAGTGTAACACACTGATATGATGATCTTTTTTACTGTCCCCTTTTACCTTGATTTTCTTATCATCATCTATTTGTGTCTGTTTTGACACACTGCACACTTTGTTTTTTATTTTAGTCATATTGCCTTAATAGCTAAAGTTTTATTTGACATTGACGATACTTGTATTATATTCAATCATACTTGAAACCTTTTACTGGAGTGTATAAGATGAAACAACCTATTTACAACGTGACTAAATGCTCTTATGATCCTATCCTTAATGCTATTAGATACCATAACAAGCCAAGAGTATTCAAAACAGAGAAGTATGCCTTGCGATATCTTAACTACCTTGACCGTATAGGACGGGCAGGCTATGTTTGGGTTAAGGCAGTACCTTGGACAGTTATCAATACTCATTTAAAAAGCCTTAGACAACAAGTTATTGACTAACTACCATCTAACTACTTCCAAGCCCTGTATTAACTTGCAGGGCTTTTTTATTGTCTATACTTTCAAGTTTACTCATCTTACTAACTGTTTTTTTAAACCTCCCAAGTATTAAAGAGGATAAGGAATAGATACAATTATAATCCCCCCCTCTTACTCCCCCCCTTATTTCTAAGGCATAAATCTTTACCCGATCCAAGTTAACTCTCATAACAAGTTTAGCTCCTCTATTGTCTGATTTAGCCGATCAGACGTATAATTCTATATTCTAGGGAATTCTACTTTTCTTCACTCGATCAATACACCAACCAATAAGAAATACCACCATTAAGACAGAGACACCAAAGACTATGCCCCAAAACAAACTCAGTAATGCGTCTGGGCTGTGTCTATACACCTGTCACGGCCTTATTATTCTTAATCATAGCCACCAGTCTAAACTAATCTCTTTTAATTGTCAAGTGCTTTGTTGTTTATTTTCTCCCTTGTTACTCATAGACTTACGGCTATTTACTCATTTAATCATAGACTAAGCCTTAAAAAGTTATCCTTTTGGCATCTTATTTGCAAATTATCTTTACCCAAACACTAAATAAACCTTGACAAAAGACGATAAAACATATATATTAGAATTACTTGAAACTATAACAATCGGAGTATTTATTATGTATAACCATCAATCGAAAAACAGCGATCTTACTTACACTGCTCAAGAGGCACTAAATAACCTTTGCCACACAAGCCAACGCAACAACAAAGGGACAACTTATACAATAGAAGATATTCGTTGTCCTAAATATAACGGCAAGCAAATATTTGTTGAATTAGTCCAAGGTAGAGACAAATTTAACTGGATCGACTAAAGATTTTACTTGACAATTGGAGTATGAAACGATATGACAGAACCAACACTAATTGCCGCTCTTAGGTGGGCATTGTCCCCACCTAATACTGTTTGTTGCCCTAAATGCGGCAGACCATTTAGTCAATGGTTTACTTGGGAAGGTAACGAATATTGTTATCCTTGTTGGGAAGATTCTGGGCATAATTATAATAATATGATTATATTTAAACATAACCAAATAAAGTGAGGACACTATGTATTTAGAGAAAATTGCCAACAATTTAGTAACTTGAAACCTTAACGAATGGAGTTAATTATGTCAAACCAACCAATTTACAACGTAACTACATGCTCATACAATCCCGATCTAAATGCAATCAGATACCACAACAAGCCAAGAATATTCAGAACTGAAAAACATGCCCTAGGATACCTAAATTATTTAGACAGCAAGGGCAAGGCTGGTTATTTATGGATCAAGGGCATCTTCTGGACGGTTATTAATACTAATTATAATAGTATAAGACAACAGGTTATAGACTAAAATGTTTATTTATTTGTTGTATCATTATGCCCTTATACGGGATAAACAGTATATCAATAATCTAAAGATCGGAACATTATTATGACAAGATCAAAAAGACATGAGGAACTAATGACTAAATTTGACAACAAAACAATCACAAGAGAAGAACTTGAGGAACTCCAAAAACTTAGCCAACAAGAACTTGACAACATAGGCATTGTATATACTTCTCTAAAGAAGGGTTGAAATTATGACATCAGAAATAGTGACTAGGGTCATAGAAAGAACATCGTTGCTTATTAACAAAGTAATTAAGTTATCGTTTGGGCGATATTCTGCCTATGAAGCAACAGAGCAAGACGAAGAAGCCCAAGACCTAGAAATGGACAATTTAGGTAAAGAATATGATAATGACATAGAGTCTATCATCCACAACGCCCACGCCTCAATAATAAAACTGTTGGGGGAGTGTGAAAGCTGGATAGAGTATCTTTATAAAAGAATAGAATATCTTACCGATGAAGACTTGAGGGAAGTCAGAAGCCACCTTGCCGCTATTCGCAAAATGAAAACTAAATTATAACATTCTTTATTTTAGTTACCTGACGAGACCTTAAGGTCGAAATCCGCCGAGGCGGATCGTAACTTGAAACCTTTAACAGGAGTAAATAATAATGAAAGCAATCCAAACAAAGTATCTGAACCCAACCGACACTAAAGGCGGTAGAATCAAAGCCTCTTGCGGAAGTAATGCGGGTTACTTCTGGAATCAATATTACCATAAACCATTAAAGGATAACAATATGAACCAAAAAGAGATTAGAAAAATACAATTAGCCGATTTAATGCAAGACAGAATAGAAACCGCCGCAAACGATGAAGGTGACAAGCGATCACTCATACATGATATTATTGTGGCTGAACATAATACCGTAAACACACCAGATAGTTTAGGAACATTAAGAGTCAAAATACTTGGCGGCAGTATACTGGAAGAATCTACAATCGAAAAGCTAAGTAAATATCTTGAATATATATTAAGTATAGCAAACCCCCACAAGGCAGGCTCCTAATGTCAACCTGCGCTTGGTGTAAACACACTTACGACTCAACAGGTCAACCAGTTAAAAAGTTGACCGAAGAGGAATTTACAAAAACCCGATTTGACGGTAGCTCGCATGGTATCTGTAAGGTATGTAAAGATAAGCAGTTAATATCTGATGTTGCATCTATTATCAACATTAAAAGAAAGAAGGTAAAAGATGAGAATGTTTTGCTGGCACAGATGGACTAAGTGGAAATCGGTCAACGTCGAGATATGTGACTCGATGACCCCTTGGTTAAAATGACAGAAACGCTATTAGAAATAATAGAGGGTATCGAATACGATACAAGAGACAGTTTCGGCTTTTTCGACTCATTAGAAGACCATTGCTTTTGTAGTGACAAAAGTCCCGAAGACGGTTGCTGTGACTGTTGTTTAGCGATAATGATAATAGGAGAAATAAATAATAGATGCAAAAAGGCACTAAAAGACAACTGCCAAGCTAAATCACAAGCTAAAGGTATTTAATTTTGCTTTCTTAGCTTGGACTTGCATAATAATTATGTAAGATATGAGAGAAATTATGAGAGAAACGAGAGGGTTTACGAATGGAATTACGAGAGAATGGAGTGTGTTATAATGTTGATTATGATATTTGAAGATGTTTGTCCCACAGATAAAGCGATAAACATATTAAAAAAAATCACAGACGGTATGTCAAATAGACGTACAACATACGAAGATGGATATTTTAGGAATGCCAATGGAGAGATAATCGGGATGTTCACCCCTTACAATGAAAAACCATACATTGTTAACAACTTGAAACCTTAGACTAATGGAGTAACCCAATGTCACAAGAAACAAAGCGACCCCACTCAAACCCACAAGACAGGATATTTTCTGTTGACGATGAAATGGTTTATAAGGCCAATTTGTCAATTGACGATAATGAGAGACTAACCAAACTTATTGAGGCTCATGGTTCAGAATATATTATCTTTGCTATTCTCTGTCTATCCTCAGACTTGAAAAAGAGCGTCTTGATGAATTTGTAGAAGAAATTGTCGATGATGTTAAGGGAGCGTAAATAATGTCAACCTGTGCTTGGTGTAAACACACCTACGACCCAACAGGTCAACCAGTTAGAAAGTTGACCGATAAGGAATTTACAAAAACCCGATTTGACGGTAGCTCGCATGGTATCTGTAAAGTATGCAAAGATTTGCAGTTAAAGAAAGTAGGGAAGAAATGAAACAATGGGACGATTCCTATTATAGAGACATATCTCATGCGATTATAAACTACTTAGTAAAAGAGGGATATATACGAGATGTCGACCCCTTTGACCTTAGCACTGATCCAAATTGCAATAAAAGAGATGGACTATATTTTAAAGTAAAGGCTGTTGTAAAAAGAGTAGTAGAGGAGGAATAAGATGTTAATTAAATACTTTACTGGTGTTGGACATGAAGGTGAAATAGAGAAAGATGTCAATATATTTCTAAATGAAATAGGGAATAGATTTGTTGACATAAAATTTACCGAAGTAAATGATACTAATTTTTATTGCCGCTCTATTATTGTCGTTTATAAGGAGCTTATCAATGATTGACTACACCCTTTTAGCCCTTCTCTGCCTTGCTATCGGTGCTGTAATTGGCTGTATAGCAACCAGTATCGGCTTCCATAATGAAGCTAAGTATAAACAGGAACAAGAGTTACAAAACATAGCTAAATACTTTAATGAGGAGTAAATTATGAAATGGAAACTACTTGAAAAACATGGTCGTCATTATATTGACCTACCAGAATCCGGACTTGTTGTAACCTTATCTGCTGACGTAGACAAGACCCCAGAAAAAGAAACACTCCAACACATAGTCACCTGCGTCAATGAGCTTGACGGCTTGAATCCTGAGAAGATCGGGGAGTTGATAGGCTCAACAAGGAAGCTAACGTCAGCAGTAAGACATCTTTTGGCGGTAGCGGTTGGCGGTGAATACCATAGTGACTTAAAGGGCTTACTTTATGACGACCTAATCGAAGTAGAACAAGCCCTCAAAGCAGTCAAGGCGGTAGAATGTCCCCAACCAACCGAATCCGGCCTTGACAAGCTGGCTAAAGACGTACTGGATAGTGAAGATGAAAGATAAAAACATGAAACAGCTCCAAAGTATTATTACTCGTTTAGATGAACTTGTAAAAGATGCACAGCCCGGACTTAGTGCTTGGTGGCTTCTCTTAGATGTGGCGATAAAAGACCTTCAGGAGTGGAGGGAGACAAATAGTGATCTACAAACCAGCCAAACAGGTACACCCTGACCGACCCCCTGTCTGGTGCCCTCATTGTCGCCAACCAGTGACTTACGGCATCAGAGCAGGTAAGATCGTTCTATGGTGGTGTAAGCCATGCGGTTACAAATACGAACCTGACTGGAAATTTCCAGTTAACCCAAGCCGTAAATTTGTAAAACTCGGTGGTGCTTGCCTCAAGAATAAATGTAGAATATGTAAGCAAGACGAGTCAAACCATGCTATTATAGGTGGTAATTATTAACAAAGGAGTAAATAAATGGATGCACCAGTAGAACAGAATATCTGTAAAATAGCAATGAAATATGCAAAAGATTGCGTACAATTATACGCTGACCGTAGAGGTGACAAGGCATTAGAGAGAATCACCCTAAAATTACAAAAGGACATCAGGACACAACTTCTAAGGATTACCGATCCAATAGATAGTTTTGTGAAAGAAATGGAAAACGAATTACCCGACAACCTTAAAGAAGCAATCAAATTGCTTGGTAAAGTAAAGGAGAGTAAATAATGGATGGATTTTGGTTAACTGTTGCAATCGGGGCTATTTCTAATGAAAACGCTTGACCGTATAATGGTAGGGGTGGCAATCGTCACCTCTATCTTTTGTGGATATATGCTACTCCATGCTGTTTTTATCTTAATTACCCTTGACAAACTATTTTAATGTGTTATACTGAATAAATAAAGGAGAATGTTATGAACAATGAACTTATTCTAAAAGCAAAAAAAGCATTGAAAAAAGCACACCCAAAACTATCGGGGTATAAAGTTGGGGCCGCTGTTGAAGGGCTTACGGGGAATATTCACATCGGATATAACGTAGAGACAGACATTCATCATGCTATTCATGCTGAAATGATGGCTATTTGTTCTTTGATAGAAAATTCAAATGAAAAAATCAAACAAATTGTAGTCGCCTGTGTTGACAGGGCATGGTTTCCTTGCGGGTGGTGTCGCCAATGGATATGGGAATATTCCGAATCTCCCGAAACTCAAGTTATCGCTTACTGCGTTTCAACAAATGAAATAGAAGTAGCAACAATATCAGAATTATTACCCAAAGCATTTAAGCTGGAGCTATAAATATGCCCTACAAGATTCTCTCAGAATTAAAACCAGATGAACCAACTTTTACCATTAGAGCAAAAGATAATTATTCGGTAGCGGTTCTCAGATTGATTCAAAACATCTATGGATTAGACCAAGATGTTATTAAAATGTTTGAAGATTGGCGTATGGCCTTTCCTCAACACTGTAAAGACCCAGACATTGCATAAAACATACTGCCAGAGGTTTCAAGTCGCCTACATACTCCTATGTTATACTGGCAGTCAAAGCCCTCTTAATCGGGGGCTTTATTTATATACCCAATAAATACCCATTCTTTTTCCTTGACACGATTCCAACTATTTCGTATGTTAGACTCAGATTTGATTAAGGAGAGTACAGATGATAAAACAAAATAACAATTTCCAAATAGCCGGAGTAAATTCTCTCCCCTCCCTACTCCTTATCATCCTTGCTCCGGCTTATAAATCTCCCCTCTCGTCACTACAAGGGGGTTGCTAATCATGGATGATCGGCGACCCCTAAATAATCGTGAAGCAATTAGACTATCAATGATAAAAGATAATATAACCCAAGTGGCTATGGCTTCTGCTATCGGTGTTTCTATTTCCCGATTTCGGGGCTTTCTATATCGAGGTGGAACACTGAAAAGAGCAAAAGTAGAGAAGGTGCTGGAGTTACTTAAAGTGACAGATTGGAGAGTGAAAGATGTATCCTGACCCCGATTTAGAACTTGAAGACGTTCACCTCGATATGTATAATATCTATGGTGAGGACATGAACGATATGACACCTCTGGAGTGTTATATTTCTATAAATAAAATAGATATGAGTGAGGAACGATGAAACCCGCTTCACCAGCTACAACATACAAGCTAGTCCAACGACTAATCGAGTCTGAGCGGGTGATTAGAGACTATATAAAGATGCGTGAACAAATAATAACTATGCGGAAATGGAGTAAGATGAATGTCAAGTCCATTCATAAATGATTTACAAGAGAATCTCAAGATGATTAAGGAGCGGATTGATTCTTATGTGGTCTTATTGGAAGAAGCACAACAAGAGCTATTAGAGATACCTATATCTCAGAGGAAAACACAAAAGTATAAGACGAAATCTGCTATTGTCAGTCAGAGATATGAAGACCTTCAAGGATTCAGAAAAGAAAAATTAAAAATAGAACAGGAGATAAAAGATGAGCAAAAACAACGGTAGCGGATCGCTATGGCCCAAAGAATCAAAGGGCTTTTGTGATCTTCACGAAAATGTAATTCTTTGGTATGGTAGGCCAAAGATAGGGAAAACAACATTAGCAGCCAACTTCCCCGATGCCCTAATCATCGATACCGAACCTGAACGTGGCACCAAGCACGTCAAGGCTCATATCTGGACAATTAACTCATGGTTGCAATTTTGTGGCTACGTCAACACAATTCAGAAAAACATTAAAGATTGTCCCTTCTCAACTATTATTATTGACACTGTTGATTGGCTTTCTGACTATTGTGTTGAGTTCACTTGTGAAAAGTTAGGTGTTCAAGACTTGGGTGATGCTGGGTTTGGTAAGGGCTATGCCGCTTATTCAAGAGAGTTTAAGAAGCAGATCACTGCTTTAATGAAATTGGGTTTGGGTGTTTGTTTTATCTCTCATGCAGAAAGCAAACCTATACCAGCAGACACGATTACGAACCCCCTTGCTATGGGTATGGTTGATCCTAAAAATAATACAGTTGATATTACGGCACCGTCAATGGAAAAAAGAGCAAGGAAGTTGATAACTGGTTTAGCGGACATTATCATGCTGGCTGATGTTAACAAAGACAAAGAACGAGTTCTTTACACCCAACCAACGGTATTGTGGGAGGCCGGAGACAGGACTGGGCGCTTACCAGAAGTGTTGCCATTGAACTACAATGAATTGGTTAAGGCATATTATGGTGATGGTGCGGCTGTTACCGAGCTTAGGGGTCGTATACAAAAAGCCCTTAATTGGCTATCTGAGAATAAAGTTGATGGCTTTGATGTAGGGAAGCGGAAAGCCGCCTCAGTTGAAAAGCACCTTGGCACTGACGGACTAAAGAGTAATAATATCGTTGCCCTTGAAGCATATTTACATCACTTAAAAATAATAGCTAAAGATTTCCAAAATAATAACAAAAAGGAAAAGACAGATGGTGAATAAAGCGATTCTTTTAGGATTTATCGGCAAAGACCCTGAGTTAAAATACATGCCTTCGGGGAAGGCCGTAACAACATTTTCTATGGCCACCTCAAACAAGTGGACTGGGAAAGACGGTCAAAAACATGACGAAACAACTTGGCATAATATCGTGGCTTGGGACAAACAAGCTGAAACGATCAAGGAATATATGGCTAAGGGTTCACGGATATTTATTGAGGGCCGGATAGACAATTACACCTATGACAAGAAAGATGGTAGCGGTAAGGGCTACGGCTCACAAGTAATTGTCCAGAGTTTTCAATTTATGGGCGACAAACCTTCAGTTGAAGGTGGTGAATCTAAGCCAATGCCAGCAAGTGAAGAAAAAAATGTCCCAGACTTGCCATTTTAACAACTAATCCCACAGGGATTACCACATACGGGGTTGAGGACACAGAGTACTCCTTGCCCCGTATTAAATAAGGAGAGAATTGTGGTGATGCAAAGATGGTGGAAAACATCAGAGATAAAGTTTATTAAAGAAAACTATGGCTCTTTAGGCCCGAAAGAGATAGCTAAAAGGCTCGATAGGAAAATAGCTGGTGTTTATAACATGGCTAAAAAAATAGGGGCAAGCAAGAAACAAACAAGGAAATATCGGGAATGGACAGACGGAGAGCTTACGTTCTTAAGAAAGAGATACCAACAATACCATACCCCCTACCTTGCCGAAATACTTGACAGAACAAAAATGGCAGTCCTTGAGAAAGCAAACGAAATAGGTCTTAAGAAATATGCCTAATCACCGCTCGCTACACAACGATGTACTGGACAAACCAGAGTATAGAATACTGTCAAAAGACGCTAAACATACCCTCCTTGCCCTTAAATTCAGCAGGATAGGGAATTATGGTGGTATCTTCGTATTGGCTCGTGGTGAGCTTCTAACGCTCTCAGAACAGACCTCTATATCTGAGACTGGACTCAAAAAAGCAATAGCCGAGCTTAACGAAACCAAGTGGGTTATTGTCGAAGAACCGATGATCTGGCTTAAAGGACTCGGACTTGAGGACTGGTTTAGCTTTAATTGTTCCAAACATATTGCTGGTTTAGAGAAAAATATCATAAAATCACTACCAAACTACCCCTTAGTAGCTAAATACTGTGAGTATCATAAGTTAGCCACCCCCTTCGAAGCCCCTTCGGATGCCCTTCCGACCCCCTTGGTAAGCACTAGTACTCTTACTCTTACTTCTACCTCTACTTTGACTAAAAAGAATAATAATAAAGATATTGTAAAAAAAGAAACAGAACCGTTGTTGTTGCCTATTGATTCATTTGAGAAATGGCTAAAACAGAATCGAGATAAATATATCAAGATGGTTCAAGTGAAAAGAAAAGCTCCTGACTATGATGGTATGAGTAAATTTGACCCGAATGACAAATGGGCCAGAGATAAGATTCAAGAGATCAGGATGTGGATTCTCGCTAATACCGATACTGTTGACGAAAAGGCTTATGGTCGTGGCAAGGGTGGTGTGAAACAAAATAAGGACTGGAATAAATTCGTTGCCAACTGGCTTTCAAAAGACTATACTAACACCGTATCACATCCGAGCCAGATGAGCATAGATCAGGAGAATGATTATTATAACGCTAAAAGACGCTCTGGAACTGAAAATGACGGTTTCACGGCGATAGGAGAGAAGTGATGACAGATGATAAGTTAGATAAAATACTTTCTGTACAATTATTTCATAGTGCCTTATTAGGTTTAATAGCTGGTATTTTAATCGGGAAGTGGTGGTTCTAATGCCTAACCTAAACGTCAAGCAAGTGGGGTGGATGGTGGAGCATGATTATGCCGTACTTGATAGGCGTGGGAGGACTGTCGCCTGTACTCATAAAATATATTGTGAGACGGAAGAAGACATGGAGAAAGAAGTAAAAATGAGAATTAAAAGACTTGATCATTACCGCATCGTCCCTGTCTACAAGGAGGTGGAGAAGTGAGTGATGATAAAATAATAAATATTCTTAAAGAAACTTTTTTCAAGTTACTTGACGAGAAACTGGAAATGTTGTCCGAAAAAGAATACGATCATTTAGACGAAAAACTTCCTTTATCTGAGAGAATGTCAATACCAGAGTATGATGACATCAACGATGGATTGTTCCCCAAAGGACAGTCTGATGACAACTGGAATAATGGCACTTACGAAAAAGGAGAGTCTCTTTTTAATTCAAATATAGACACTTGGTTTGAAGAATGGAGTTCCCAATGACCCACCAACAAACATGGCTTGAGATAGCCGAAGCGTTTGCGACTGAGTCTGATGATAGGACGGACAGACAACGGTCATTATCGGCGGCTGGATTATGTTGGGCTTTCTCACATTTTAAACCAAAAGACGATACTGTTTGGGATAAGTTTAGAGACTTTTGGGATGGTGTGACTGATTATGGAAGTTACAAAAACTTATGGTTACCGCGTCTTGGCAATGCCGATCACCATCGCAAACACGACCTTCTCCGTTCCACTTTCGCCTGTTTCATAGCCGCCATGACCGAAGAAGATTTTAATTTAATTATTGGAGTGTAGAGGATGAGAGAAATAAAGTTTAGGGCTTGGATGCAAGTTGATGAAGACGGTCAAGAATCTGATGAGGGTACTTGGCAAATGGTCGATGATTTAGCTTTTGAGGAATATTACCCGCTTAATGACCAGCTTGCTGGTGTTGAACGCCTTATGCAATTCACTGGCCTCAAAGACAAGAACGGTGTTGAGATATATGAGGGAGATATATGTAAAAATGGAGATTATGTCTCAGATGCCCATGCCTATGATTATCGGATTGAAGTAATTTCATATATAGACGATGAAGCAATGTTTTCGGGTTGGAATTTCAACATCGACGGCATGACTTGCGAAGTCATCGGCAACATTCACGAGAACCCTAAATTAAAGGACACCCCATGCTAACTGAAGAACAAAAGCGAAAGGATAGAAGATGAAATGCCCTGAATGTGGAACTACGTTAAGACACTCTGGAACGGCATGGTGCCCTGAATGTGGATGGGAAGCGGGGGTGAATGATGAGTAAAGGTTTAACCCCTAAACAAAAGCAAGCCTACCTGCTCAACCCGACCAAGTGTCCGTTTTGTGGGGAAGAGAATAAAGCCTCTGCAATATGGGGAAAACCTTATTATGGACTTCATAAAAAATGGAGTCAAGATATTTGGTGTAGTTCATGCCGTAAAAGTTTAATAGGAATCTACACCCTCACATCAATAGAGGAGGTTACTGATGAACATAGCTGAGAAGATAGTAGAACAGATGTTGCAATGTGGTTACTTAAAAGAGTTTCAATTAAAGTATGCTATAAGAATCATCAACACCCATCTCCAGCCTGTCCTTGACCGCCAACAGAAAGCGGATGAGTTGTTGAAAGATTGCAAGAAGACAATTAGAGCCAGTTGCGATTGTGAATATAGGATTTCACGAAGCCATACTTGTAGAAATAGGGATTGTAAAAGATGTCAACTCCTCGCCACCATAGAAGGGGGGAAGTGATGGGATGTAGGGGAAACATAAAAAGATTTCTTGGTATAAAGTACAAGAGTAAGCATAGTTATACCATTGAAGCACAGCATTTTATAACAGCAACAGCAAGTTGGAATGTCTGTACAGGGAAGTGTTCGTTTTGTGGAAACGAGACAAGAGAAGTATTTTATGATCATGATCGGGGAGCGTATGAAAGATATATGAGAAAGCACACCCCACCCAAAGGAGATAGGGAATGAGATTGTCACTCAACCAAGAACAGAATGACCACAATGATTTGTATACAATACGAAATGATTCAGGCTTTGTAGCTGAGGTTTGTGATAGGTTTACTGCACAATTGATGGTTGATTGTGTTAATATAAATCCTAATCTCAGACAACGAATCACCGAGCTTGAGGCTGAGGTGGAGAGGTTGAGGGGCAAATGTTTGCGAGTTAGTAATGCTTGGGCTGATCTTAAATTAGAGCGTAACGATATGGAGAAAACAATCTTAAAACTTCAAAGTGCTTTAGACAATAAGGAGAAGGAATGATGTTTGAACAAGAAACAACAAATAAGATTGTTTGTGATGGTGGATGTGGTTCTCAGTTCTCATTAGGCGAGAAGCTTGATTTGAGTGGCTTGGTTGAGAACTGTTTTGGATTAGCGAAGAAGGGTTGGGAGTATATGTATAAGAAGGAATCATATGGGCTTTTTTGCCCCGACTGTGCGAAGGAGGAAGGGTGACTAATTCTTGGCAAAAAGGTAAGGGTGGGGAGAGCGAAGTCGTCCTGATCTTAAAGAAGGCTGGCATTGAAAACGCCAAACGTGCTGGGCACCTGCAAAGAAATCCAGTAGGGGTAAAACCCCCAGATATAATAAATACCCCTTGGTGGGTAGAAGTTAAACGAGAAGCAAAGAAAGCATCTGATAACAGGCTTGGAAAAGACTACGATAAAGCATATGGAGAAATGCAAGACAGTAGAGACGCTGGGGTTACTGAGGATATGGATGTTATGGTGTGGTTCAGAGAAGACTGCTCGGCAAGCGGTAAACCGAAAAAGACTTGGACTATAATATTAGAAAAAACTTTAGCAGAAGAAATGAATTGCTGGTTTGAGTCACCACTTAAAGCAGTAACAAGACACGGAGTTAATTTAGTTAAAACCACACACCATGATTTTATCGGGTGTTTATGAGAAGGATTATTAAGGTAATCATTGTGGTCGTAGTGTTTGTGGTAATCCTTTTGTGGTTATATGGTATAGCGATAATGATGGATGATTTAATGAAATGAAAAGGAATAGCAATGAGAAAAATGAAAAGACCGCATCGAAATAAAATAGAATGGGTTGGACATAAACTTCTCATTGCTGGGTTGTTTGGATTGATGTTCTGGCTTATATTTAAGGTAGGGCAATGAACATACTTAAAAGAATTAGTCAAATCATCATTACCTTAACACACCCTATCAGTATAGCGAGCAGGTATGGCACTCCTTGGGACAACGTAACCTTTGCTAATATTAGAAAGATGTATGATAATAATCAAATACGAACCATCTTGTTCAATGAGCTTATGTCAGACTTAGGGTTTGAGTGTGAACCCATAGAGCCAAGACACCTATACGATAGTCATAGAACATCTGGGTCTATTTCTCCGTCAGAGCTTATTGTGATTAGTAGTCTCTGTCAATCTATGGAACCAAGGCACGCTCTCGAAATAGGAACATTTGAAGGAAGAACGACATATAATCTTGCTCGCTACTCACATAAAGTTTATACGATGAATCTTCCTCAGAATAAATGTAAGTTTAAGGTTGGTAAATATTTCAAGGGTATAGAAGACGGTAGTAATATTACTCAAATATTCTGTGACAGCCAGAACTATGATTTCACCCAACTACCAAAGATGGATTTGATATTTATTGACGGCGACCATGAGTATGAAAGTGTTGTGTCTGATAGTGACAATGCGTTTAAGGTGCTTGCTGATAATGGCATTATAGTCTGGCATGATGTAGATACTTGTCATTTAGGGACTACGAAAGCTGTCCTTGATGCTGTTAAAAAGTACGGGTACTCATACACCTGTATTGAAGGGACAACTTTAACGGTAGGCTATAAAACTATATGAGGAATTGGCTGTTGAATGACAAGACCGGATTAGCCATGTTTATAATGGTCATGTTGCTATGTTTTTCTGTTGTTGGTGGATTAAAACTATTGTTTGGAATAATGAAATGAAAGGAGTTTATCGGCTCAAATAATCTTTACAGTTAGTCTGAATGTAAGCTCTCTATTTAGCGGTAGAGAGCTTTATTCTTCAGTCCTATTGATAAGAGCATCTTCAGGGTTAACGTAGTCGATGATGATTATAGTCTGACCAGCCTGCTTACCAACACCAGTATATATCTGTACGTTACCAGTGAAACATTTAACAGTATCAAGATTTACGCTTACTCTTGCTACGTTTGACTTTGACTTTTTTCTTTCCGCCATATCTCTTACCCTCAAATATAAAACTGTTATCTGGTAATGCTGGTAGTAGATTCTGATGGAACCAGCCAGTGTCGTCATCCCAATATAAGTACCCAACACCCCTTGCCCAAGGATGCGGCCTACCAAGTAAGTATCTACAACCCTCATCGGTCATCATGTGCCCCACTGCATAACCAGCAATAGATTGTTTCTTTCTACGAGCAGTGAACTGTTGAATAGTATGACAGTGACCAAAGACTACTGATTGGTGAAAAGCGTCTACGTGTTTAGAGGCTGGATATTTACCAGTAAAGTGACCATGACAATGAGAGAGTTTACAGTTACCCGGAGTCCAATCATCCTCATCGTCAAGTAAATCAACTATCTCAATCTCATCAGCCCAAGGAATACTACCAAATATCTTTACTAATCTAAGTGGGTTGTCAATCAAGTTCCTCCATTCGGGATTTTTATTAACAAACTTATGGAACCGCTTATCATGGTTGCCTAATATCCATACTATCTTAGCCTTATCGTTAGCTTGTTTCAGCCCATTAAGAAATTGGCCAGCACTCTCAAGGCCAGCCAATACAGTATCCTTATAACGATCCATGAAATCAGTAGCCGCATGAGACGAAATAGTATGGAGATTGATAAGATCACCTAACAATATAATATAGTCAGGCTTCTTATCAGCTATAATCTCATAGGCTGAATCAACCACACCCTGTTCGACAAACGGGCAATGTTGATCCGCTAATTGGATGGCACTTAAGATTTTGGACATTTACAACCTCCTGAACTCTAACAGCACCCTCAGCCTTAAGTTCATCTGCGGCTATCTGGATAGCCCTGACAAGAACTGCTTCGGTATGCCTCTGTCCATCTTCTGCACACCTAACTTGACCGTTCTCTAATTTTGTGAGGTGCCGTCTCATAGCACCTATATAATAATCCCTGTCTTTATCAAGGAAATTCTCGCCGTGTTTTTCAGCACCCATTTCTAAGGTATCGTTTAATCCTTGTAGAATGGGTGCTGGTATTCGTGCTAGGGCTGGATATTTATCAAGCATTACCGTCAACTCTCTTTCCAGTATTCGGAATTACTTGGATAGCTCTATCATCCCATAATTCGTACATACAAAAATCCTTAGTTGCGGTTACTTGCAGTCTTGGCAATCCTTGTTCTTCAAGCCAATCTTGTATTCTTTCTATTTGCTTAGGTCCATTATGATAACGAGCGGTAAATATTTTTACACCCACATCATCTTTGATCCACTGTTTTATTCTGTCTACCATAGACAAAACAGGATTACCTATATGTTCTTCACCCTTCCAGCCGTCATATTCAGCAAGAGTTCCATCTAAGTCTACACCGATCCATCCTTCTTCGTGCATTTAAAACCCCTTAGCTAAATAGACACCTACTTCCCAACCATCCTTATACAAATTATCTTCATCCCATGCAAACTTATACTTGGCACTACCAAGTAATCCGAAACCATCCTCTCCATCTAAGTATCCACCAACAATACCTGATGCACCAGTTATGTAAGTTACGAAATCTTCACCACCAACCCATTCAACATTAGGGGCGGCTATCAAACCAAGTCTCCAGTTCTTATGATTAACAAAGTACCCAAGATCAGGCTCAAATGATGCTGTCCCACCTACTGAGAAGCGAGGAATAAACCAGATACCTTCACCAACATAGGTAGAGACACCATATAACATTCCGAATCCTGCTGAGTTGTCATAGTAACCACCACCAAAGGCGACAGACTCCTGAGCTTTAGGTGATACGGCACATAGTAATAATACGATTAGTGTAGCTGTGAATAATTTCATTTAGGCTCTCCGTTTTTAATTTTTGATTTATAATAAATATCAGCGAAGTAATACGCTACTATCAAGCAAGCAATAGTGATCGTTGTTGTCGGGTCACCGATAGCTTTATACTTCAGCCAGATGATACCACCGATACCAGCGATAGTCACAAGGAACTTTGACCCATTCTCGATTTGCATTATCGTCTTAATGAAATCAGCAATAGGTTGAATCAAATCTTTCATAACTTTAGCAATCTCCTTCTTTATGATTGGCCGGATAATCCAACCGAATAATTTGTTAAACATCCAATAAAGGATCAGCTACCATTAGAAAATCCTTCCTGTATTTAATAGGCCTTACATCTATCCGAGCCTTACGAACCTTAGCTCGCTCAATAGTATCCGTCCATCTGTTACCACGAAGGGCACCAATGCAAGCCTTGTCATTAACAACCAGCATTATATGAGACACCTTGGTGGGCTTCTTACCATAGAAGGCAAGGCACCCCCCGTAATATTCATTGACTCCAAACTGCTTGTATTTGTCATAATATCCTTGTGCTGTATTATCATAACCTTCAGGCAACACTCCTGTCAACCTAAAAATATAACCAATAAAGCCAGAGCAGTCAAGCCCTAAATCATCATCTGGGTTATTTCCTCCCCAGATATAGGGCAAATGAGCCAATTTAATAGCCTCTAATAATATATTATCTACAACTTCCATACTCACACCATGAGCCTCTCTAAGCAACGATCTTTAAAAAGGGTATCTCTACCCCTAAAACGGAATAATAATCGCTTAGAGGTCATTTAAGCTAATTAGCGCCTTCCTAAGTCGTTGTGGTTCAACAACCCAATTTTAGTAGTTTTTTAGTCTCAACCAGCTTTTTCGGTGAAATAATTACATCCCATTCATTAGTCCCGTCAGGCATATAATATATACTTCCGTGCTTACTACCTTCCCATGATAATATTTCATCGTAATCTTCTTTTTTATTGCAATGGGCTTTATACTCATCAAACCACTCCCAAATATCGTTTTCCATAAATCTCCTTTTAGTCAGCGTCCGTTAAGAGGTTAAATGTGGTCGAAGTCTCTCTTGGAACCGTGAATAGTTTCTTCATGCTACCCACCTGTGGAACCGTAAACTGCCATTTTGTAGCAGGTATTAGATAACTTGACCAGCGACAATTTATCGTAGCTGTACCAGTTGAGTCAGTCTTAGCTTTCCGAGTCTTGTTAACTACCGCATAACCATTACTGTCAACAATATTACTTCTTGTTAAAGAAGCGTGTACCCAGACATTCTTTATGGCTTCACCAGCCGCATCTCTAACAACAACCGAAACAGCACATACCTGAGAAGCGGCAGGAACAGACTGTGATAACGACCAACCTATAATGGAATCCTGTAGATCATTCAAACCAGCATCGTTAGTTATGGTTACAGCCGTCCAATATTTACCCGGTGGGCCTACTGCAGATATGGAGTAATCTGTAGCAGCGTCTAAGGTAAAGTCAACATACCCAGAAGCATTAGTCTGGAACTGTGCCACAACATTACCACCCGGATTAACAGCCGTTACCGTAGCGTCCTCTACAACCGCACTAATAGCAGTAGTGGAGTCATAGGCATAGATTCTGAGTGTGTCTGTACCAGCACCAGCCGAACCCGATGTCCATGCACCAGCACCATGATCGTCTGTTAATGAATCATTAACAACCAGTGCTATTGAGTCATAGTTTACAACAGAGGTTACGGTTTCCCTAAGACTATCAACTGCGTGCAGAAGCATACGGTTGGTATCAGCACTTTCTATATCTCCAACCACCCATAAGGCAGTATCATCTGCATCCTCAATCTTTACCCTACCTGAGTACAGTCCTCCAGAGAATCTCGTTCCCCAACTACCCTCAAGGTTAATAGTGTATAATCCTTGACCAGCACCAGTACCAGTTAGATTAAGTGCGTGTTCGTCCCTATTCTCTCTACCATGACCATACACACCACCCTCCCACTGGATAGCATAATGAGGATCGCCAGCTAATTGTGTGGAATCAAGAGCGAATCCAGCTTGGAATAAAGCAGCATCGGCACCCTCAGATAAGACATGAAGACCAACCCCACCAACACTTGTATCATCAACAACATCTGATTCATTATTATATATTGCTAATGCTACACCAGATGTGTCATTGTGAATATAAAAAGTTTCAGCATCAGCAATAGACTTTATCTCTAAAGCATTACCAGCACTAGCAACATTAGTGACCTCTATCCTCATAGCATCAGAATTTGAACTTGTTCCATTATTCCTTATCTCTACCGTAGGCTCATTACCAGAGGCTAATATATCAACAGCCCTTGCATTACCAGATGTTTGTATTTGAATACCCCTACCAGCCGCAGTCGTTATAGCTATCCCCTTACCAGTACCAGTTCCAGTAACAGTTATAGCAGTAGTGTCAACACCGGGGAGAACATCAAGAGTTTTAAAATGAACCCTCGCAGTATCACTACCAGTACCTTCAAGAGCATCCATAGCCGCCTTCCAGACAGTAGTGGAGTCAGTACCACCATAAGCAGAACTATCACCAGCCGTCCAGCCTTCAGGTTGAACAGCAACACTATCACCAACAGTATTAGTGTCGACCACAACTGTTGAATCGCCAAATAACGTGGCTACAGTATCATACACAGAGCTGATTGTTATTGCTGAAGCAGCCGTAGCACCCCAACCAGTAGCAGAGTCACCAAACGAACCAGCGACACCGTCACGTGCCTCTAATAATGACAACCAAACAGAATCAGCAATAAGACTTGTGGTTGCCCAATTAGCAGGTTGATTAAAGAATCCGAATGAACCCGCACTAACATTGTCACTTGTGTCTCTAGTCCAGACAGAATCAGCCACTTCGGCAGCAGTTAAGCCAGCAGCAGAACCCTGATAAACTAAGGTATCTTTTATTAACGCACCCATTGTTTGACCAGCAGCAGCAACAAGAGAACTGTCATATTCCCAAATAGCGTCTATTCCAGCAGTACCAATATTAGTAACCGTACCAATCGTTGAACCATCAAGATCAATAGTAGTATTATCTTCGTCAAGTTCAGTTAATGATCTTGTTGCTGCACCCCAAACAGAATCTTCTACGTCTTGAGCGGTGGGCCAGAAAGCAGGTTGGTTGAAGAATCCGAATGAATTAGCAACCACGTGAGCAGAAGTATCTACATTCCATACCGAGTCATTAACCAGTGAGGCTATCTCTTGTACAGCATCAGTAGCGAACTCTGCGGCTCCTATTGCATCTGTAGCAATTTCGGATGCCCCAATTGCATCACCCGCTATTTCAGAGGAACCAATAGCATCAGCAGCAATGGAACTTGCTGTTATCACTCCAGCACCTATTGAGGTGACGGTAACACCAGCATCTAACAGGTCTTTAGTTGCTTGCAGGGTATCTCTAAGAATAGAACCTATACCACCAGCCTCCCCAACACTTGCAGAAGCATATTCCCATATATCATCTATGGCATCGTCAGCTAAAGCATCTGCATCTATAGCATCAGTAGCTACTTCTGAGGCTCCAATAGCTGAAGCAGCAATCTCTGAAGCTCCAATAGCATTTGCCGCAAGCTCAGCAGCTCCAATAGCGTCACCAGCTATTTCTGATGATCCGATTGCATCTGCCGCAATCGCCGTAGCCGTAACAGTACTTGCGTCCATTGAAACAACATTGACATCAAGTGTGGCTTGGAGGGTATCTATAATAGCATTCACGGTATCTATAATTAACGTTTGGTTAGCTACTGTTGCCACCCAGTCGTCTTGATTCTGTAAAGTATCCATGATACCATTAACAGTATCTATGATTAGAGTCTGGTTAGCAGATGTGGCAACCCAACCATCTTGACTCTGTAACGTATCAAGGATTGCATTAACGGTATCGGTTACATCTGTTAAATCTGCTGGTACGCCCCATGTTTGTGCTGAATCACCGAATGAACCAGCTACCCCGTCTCTATCCTCCAGTGAAGACAACCATACGGAATCAGTTATGTCAGTAGTTGAAGCCCATGCATTAGGCTGGTTGATTGCCCCCATGTCAACACCTGATTCATAAGCTGCTGACGAATCTCTGAACCATACAGCATCAGCAACATTCTCAGCAGTTAACGCAGTCTGATATTCAAGGAAAACATAGTCAACGAATAACTCTGTGGTTTCTTCTAGGTTGCTAGAGGCTGCACCATCAGGATCATAGTTAGAAAATGCAATGCGAACTAAACCCTCATCTGAGCCAGTACCAACAAAATTAGGGTCAACTAATAACGCTTCATAAGTCAAATCATTAGCTAGGGTAGAACTATTGATACCAACAATATCAGCTTCTGGGCCGCCTATATGAATCCACGAAGTTCCATCCCAATCATATGCCCAAGCATGGATAGTATCATTCCCGCTTGGTGGTGAACCCTCATCTAATCTACCATGATAGGTGATATCAACAGGCTTTGTATTTGGGCCAATATCGAATACCAGATAATAATTTATATTAAGGTTTGTTCCGGTTCCGCCTTCTGCAACTTCATAATATACACCATCATGTGCCCTTGTGCTGGCATAAGTATTAGTCTCTGTTCCGTCAGTTAAATTAACACTGTCAGCAACAGCCGATAAGTTTGTCCCCGTTAATGATATAGAATTGACAGACATTTCTGTTGCGACCCACAAGGATTGTGATTGAAGTGAGTCTATAATCCCATTGACCGTATCGACTACATCTGAAACATCAGCCATATAATCAGCACGATTAACGTAAACAGAGTCTTCAATCTCTGCAGCAGCCTCACCATGTAGAGCATCAGCAGTAATCACGTTGGTGTTGATCGTACCAACCGTGACAGCATCAGTAACAGCCTTCACTGTCGTACCAGACAAACCAACTGTGGTTGTTGGATTAGTTACGTCACCCCAATTTATACCAATATTGTCAGAGGCGGTCAACAAACTCGCTTCTTGGGCAACATCTTCCAACCCACCAGTTGTCTGCTGAACCATAAATACTTCTTGGAAATCTAAAGCAGCCGAACTACCATCATACCACCTAAGTAAAACAGTATATTGTCCGACACCATCAGAGCCATTCATATCATCCCAAGCATCAAAGAAATATAAGTTACCATTTACAAGTGAAGCCTGAGCATCAGCAGTATTAAACCATGTAGCTGACATAGATTCAGTACCGTCTTGGAATGTAACCGTGACCTCTACTGAATCAGCAGGGGTATAAGCTACACCCGTAGAATCAGGAACATCATGGGAAGCTATAAATACATCAGCCGCCTTTAGTTGTGTCACCCCTCCAGCGTTTACCATCATCGGCAACAACATTAACGTAATTAAAATAAATATCTTCCTCATAGCCTGAAACCTTTCCTTCTCTGGACTGCCGGAGCCTCTGCCCCACTTATTTGTATCGTATCTATAACTGCACTCCCCTGATTAGCTGTTGAGTCTGTTAATGTTACTACTATCGAAGCTGAATCTGTGCCTGACTTAGCCCAGAATGTAAATGTATTTAGATTAGTATTTGTACTATCAGCACTTGCCCTATTCTCTTCTTCGTAATGAATAGTTAAAGTATCAACTACTCTACCGGGTGCACCTGTAGTCTTGGCGAACACACTATCAGTAACAAGATCATTCATCCCCCAAACAAAAGCACCAGATATAGGTGTATCGTCACCGTCAATGATATATAAATCCACTGATCGCATAAACCTTATATCGAGTTCGTTTGTACCAACAAAGGTTATGTCTTCAATATCAGCAGCACCAACGGTAACAATATCCATAAACGCATTTGTTGTACAATTAGACGATAATGCACCATTACTATACCCATAACTAAATGTTAATGGTGACAATGTAATTGTGTCAAACTCAAGAGTATCGTTAGTAAAGGTCAGTCCAGCAACTTCTCCTTGGTCATTACCAAAGATATTTACTATTTCATTAAATCCGATATATTTATTATTCCAGAATTTTATAGTAGTATCATAAGGAGAATAAGTTATCTCTAATGCTTCACCACTGACACCAGCATCTCTTGCAGTTAACAACCTATTCTCGAAAACATTATTATATATATTTATATGATTCTCATAATCAGCACCAGTTTGCAACGGATGATGATGGGAATTAAACGCAAAGCAAGTACCATCAGGGCCATAAGCATCACCAAATCCACCACCAGAATCAACAGTTGTTTTAAAATTATTATCAAAAACATTAACATAACTAATACGCCCATTATTACCCTCCGCCCTAATTCTTAGTGCTTCAACATTATTATTTCCAAGGGAGCGTACCGGGCCAGTATTTATATCAACTACATTACTATCTATCTGTATAGGATATGCTACCGTACCGTCACTATTGAATACTGCAAGCCCTTCTGATCCACCCTCTTCAGTTCCAGCACCAAAATAATTATGATGAACCCTTACCGAATCTCCAACGTCAGTTAAGAGTAAGGCAAACGCATTAAAGGCATCTGGGGTAGAATCACTATGATGGTCAACGTAGGTTGAGCAATACGATATGTCTATACCCTTTGTCCTACGAGTTATATCGCCTCCTTGCAATGCGATACCCCCCCCCGGAGCCGTAAGAATCTGTGTATTATAAATCTTTAATGCAAACTCACCGTCAGACCAAGACGCAGGACGAGACTGGAATCTCATAGCAAACCCATCATAATGATCTCGTATTGAGAATGAGTTAGCACTATCATACATAAAGCTGTTATTTATTTCCAGCCCTTTCATCCCAGAACCCATCTCATAAGAATTTACACAATGTGCATCATGGCCATAGACAATGATAGTAGTAGTATCTATAATAGCACTATTGATATTATAAACTGCCACACCAACGGTATATCTTGGCCCATTGGCCCCGTAAGTTCCTAGGTGTTTTATTACTAAGTTGTTTATCCTTGAACTATCGACTCCAGTATTAAACCTTACCCCGAAAGTTGAATCATTGTCACCAGTATTAAAGAATAAAGTATCTCCAAAACCCTCAATCACAACACTGTCATGTGCTATTGTAATCCCATTGCCAGCAGCATGAATACTATCACCAGAAATAGTTATAGTATCATTCTTTGCCTGAGTAGTGTATGGTAGACTATCAGACTCAAGCACAATCTGTCCTCCCATAACCAGAGTCGGTAGCAACATAACTATGAATACCAACCACTTCATTTTGCTATCTTTCCTACTGTGGTGGGAGTTGAACCACCGAAACCAGCATCACGATCTGTCCAGTATTGGATATATAGGGCGTGCATAGAATCGGGATCATTCTTAGGTGCGGCATTAAGTCTCGCCAATAAACTATCAGTTGCCTCAAGGTCAGGGGTAGACACAGCGTCATCATTACTTGTATCGTACATGTCAGCAGTTGACGATCCATAAGGTGTTTGTCCACCCGTATCACAAGGAGTCCAATCATATTCAGTAGCATCATTGTTATACATCACATTACCAGAATGTGCGAACATATCAAGGTTAGTTGAGTCACACAGGTTCAAGGCACTACCACCACCAGCAGGAATATTAGCAACAATATTATCTACAAAACCTAACTGCCTGACATAGCATTGACTTGCAGAGGCACTACTTATTCTTAATATTGTCCCGTCTGACCCATCAGATGCCCCAGAGAAACATTGATCGAATATATTGTTATTCAAATTATAAGCAGGAGTATTATCAGTAGATGGATGAACAGACGAAAGACAGGCTGATACTGGATTAGTAGTTGCACCATCCGCAGAGTCAGCTAAAAATAAAGAGTAACTTACAACAGCAGAATCTAATTGACCTTGAAAAGCAATCGTGCCGTCTGCCTCAGCTTTATTGGCCACGAAACCACAAGAATCTATATTAACAAATTCTGCAAATGAATTGATATTAGTATTCTGCTCAATACTAAACCCATTACCATAGAATAAAACATTATCCATATTCAATATATTGTCGTTATCAGATGATGTCCCGAATTGCAATAATGCACCGCCAAAACCACTCGCACCCCTAATATTTGTTACAACTCCACTATCTATAGAGACAGTACCATCATAATTTATAAGGCAGAATCCACCAGCCGCAGAGTTAGTTAGATTAGTTGCTGACATCCAATACGGTTTTGTAAAAGTCCAAGTGGACGTAGACGATGCAGATGTTCTTATATTTAATGGTGCTTTATTGGCATCCTCACAAACAGTATTACGAATAGTAACATCGGTCATTGAAAACGTACCGGAGTTAGTTGAGGCGTTTGATATATGAACTGCAGAACCATAGACACCAGAAATTGTTAAATCCTCAAAAGTTATCGTTTCACCAGATAGATTCGCTGTCGATAATATCATTCCTGCTGCTGCACCATCATAACTTGCTGTCGCTGCCTCAACTATTGAGTCATTAGGGTCAGCCCCCCCCATGTCTATGTATAGAGTATCATTTGACGTATATGATTCACCTGTTGACGGAGGGTAACTCCCAGAAAATAAATAAGGGGTTAAGCTCTCTACCCATACTGAATTATAAAAAGTTGAACTTTCCTGATACCACCATACATCCGTTGCCCCAACCTGAGTCCAATCGGTGCCAGCATCCAATATAACCCCACCAGTTATAATTGTTGTGGAACGAGTAGCACCACTAAGTGTAAAGTTGATGTCAGCTAAAAATGTAAACCCTTGTCTATACTCACCAGCCGCAACCTCGATAATATCATTTGAAGCGAAACCCGCATTGTCATAGGCGAATTGAATAGTTGCATAAGGATCACCAACAGTCTCCCCTCTGCCAGCTGCACCATCATCAGTTCCAGTCGTTGCGACATACCAAGTAGCAGGATAAATCGGCACGGCCATCAATAAAATAACTATGAAAACTATATATCTCATTAGTTTATATCCTCATACCTGACTGCTACAATAGTAGGCTTCATTCCACCCTCACAGTCACATACTGACCCAGAGGCATGAACATGAGCGGACATCTTTATAATTTTGTTACGGCGACCACCACTACCCTCAGCAGCAACAGTTGAATCATAAGTATATATCAGTCTCATACACCAAAGAGAATCTGTATCGGCCCCTGAAATATCAAATGAAGCTGGGAATGGAGTGCTATATGGTGGGGCGCGAGAAGGGGACTCAGAACTTAGCCCTCCAGTTGCACCAACGTTATGCAAATCAAAATCATCATCCATAGTATCGTCTCCGATGTCAGTGTCAAAAGTAAAGCACGGCCAATAATAATCGTTAACTGCAACCCTTTGGGCTGGTGCCGAAAACCCAACAAGTGACCTCCATTGACTTCCAGTGACACACTCACCACTTTCTGATATGCAAGCCTTAGTACCCATTGGAAATAAACTGTCAATGCTACTGAGAAACTCATCTCCATACATCGCCGCTTTCCAAGCATTTTCCCAATCTACAAAAAATTCTCCATGAAACTGAACAATCGTTATATCTACTGAATCATTATCTGATCCATGATCCGGAATCAATATTTCCGTACAATGGAATAACCTATTTTCGTCACCATCTCCGTCAGTTGAAGATGCTGTCCCGACTGTATCTGTAAATTCATCACCAAAGACATCCTCAAAAGCTGATAGACCTATTACTATGATACAAGCAAGTAGCAATAAACAAATGAATTGTAAAAACTTTTCAGACATTATTGTACCGCTTCTCCATAAAGGACAGTGCTTATAGCCTTGCCTTTTTCAGTTATTTCATATAGAATCAAAGTTTCAAGGTCAGCAGAAGCCCAAAGAACTTTACTCTGGAAAATAGGGAGAGACATAATCTCCACTATTTCATCGTCTGAATAATCGCCAGAACGAAGTAGTCTTTCTGCGACTTCTTCCTTTAGGTCACGTTCTTTATAAGCCCCGGCGTAAGCAATGGCCGTCACAAATAATGCTAACGCTAAAATGGTGATAATTATATTTTTCATTATTGATCCTTCTCTATATGTGCATCAAGTTTAGATTCTATCTTAACATCTTTGAGGATAGAAGCATTAACGGCACTGGTTAATTCTTTGTGGTTAGATTTCAATTCAACTATGTCATCTTTCAACTCATCTATTTTAGTATCCATCCCCCACATAAATAAACCAGCCATGCCTTGCAGTAATACAAAGATTACTCCAAGCAAATACATTACAATCTTACCATTACCATTCATAACTACCTCGTTGCCCTTCTGACGTTTGACGTTTGTGACCCCTGATCCTTAAACTCTTTTTTTAATTCTTGGAACTTCTGCCTGAACGCTTCATTAAATTCTCTTGTATCTTTCTTAGCTACGGAGGCAGCGAAAGACTTAGCCCTGTTCTCTAAGAACCTTAATACCTCTTTAGAACTAAAGTCAGCAGCCTGCATAGGGATATTCGGATTATTCTTCTGCCATAAGACAACACGGTTACTTGCAGCTTCAACATCACCATTCACAATCAACCGCATTATCTGACCCTTTTCCTTAGTCTTCTTAAACTTAGCTCGGTTCTCTTTCTGTCCGGGTGTTAATAACCTTTTAGATGCAGCCCTCGGCCACGTACCAAAGGTGTCAAAGATACGATAGGTGTTCTTCTTAGTAGCTAACCAGCCATCACCGTACCGTTCCCAATCTTCTCCAAACCTTGTCATATTATCTAAAATAGTCATAGCATCGGAAACAAAGACAGGGGAAGCAATGAACCTGAACGTACCGGGGATACTCGACAACTTATCAACCCCACCAATATCACTGATAACGCCAAGGGCACCGATAGTAGATAACCTCTCTATGAAGCTCTCAAGTAAACTATCATCCTTACTATAATAAGGCTCACCACTCATAAATTCTTTAACTGTATTTAATGCCCACGATATACCAACACCACCAAGATACCCACCTAAAGCAAGCCTGACTAATGGCATTGGGTTACCTCTACCACCAAGGCTTTTGGGCAATACTTCACGCCTTAACATCCCTGTCATATAAGAGGCTTGCCTGACACCAAACCTTTTGAATAGGAATAATGCTTTGAATCTCTCGTCATTAAACACTAATGGGTCTTTAAGAATGTTCTTCTGTAACTGAGAGTTTCTGGCAAAACCAGCCATTGCTTCTAAATGCTGACGTTCACTAATCGGTTTCTTATAATCTATACCAAAATCAGCAAGTCTCTTTCGTGCGTGTTCTGCCCTGATACCTTTACCCTGAGCTAACCGATGCCAGTTAGGTAAAGCTCGATTCATGGATGCCGCAGCGAGATGAAGTAGCCCTTTATTGATTCCTTGGAACCCTGATGCTGTTGTTACAAAATCAGCAAACCTCCCCATGCGCCCAGCAGG